>Ga0256845_1000189_pt1 | contig 56808 bp, 27 predicted proteins | sample RiftiametaG_FD_189101 | JGI IMG/M metagenome (GOLD analysis project Ga0256845, IMG submission 189101) | Tube worm associated microbial communities from hydrothermal vent at the East Pacific Rise, Pacific Ocean - Riftia | ecosystem: Host-associated > Annelida > Integument > Unclassified ...
CTGGCTGTCCCTGCGCCTCCCGCAGGACCTCCTGATCGCGGCCCTCGCCGCCCACTCTGGAGATGAACCCAACTGTGACCGGGTGCGGCTCGTCGGACGTGCTCTGGCGCCCGTACTCGAGCGACCTGTAGCCGAAACCCACCTTCATGTCGGTGCAGCGATCGACTTCGGGATGTTGTGGGTCGCGTTGCTCGAGAGCGCGACCCGACCCCAGTTCGGCGCGTCGATCACCGAGGGCCCCGCTCCCTTTTCAGAGCCCGATCGCTACCGTCGAAGCATTGTCGCCGCGGGGCTGGTCCGGCAGCTCTTGTTCTCCTATCTGTGGCACCTCGAGGTGCTCGGCTCCCGCTCGAGTCCGGACTTTGGCCACTTCATCGACCACTCCCTACCCGCGATCGCAGGGCACGCGGGAGCCAGCGCGCGGGCGAGCACGGTCGAGAACGCGTGCCAAAGCGCGTTGGTCGAGCTGCGCACGGGCCTCGGGCGAAACGCCGGGAGCAGGCTCCCGCAGATGTTGCGTGCACACCATCTACTCTGGGGACGGCGGGCAAAAATCGTCGACCTCGACAGCCTGGTCGCCAGCGATCCCCTGTCGCGCTGGCTTTGGCCCCAGGCAGGGCGAGCCCGGCCGGAGACACGCTTTATCTACCGGGCCCTGCTCCACCTGCGCACCACCCCTACCCCCGACCCTCATTTCGAGCGGGCGCTGTGGCAGTATCTGCGGGTTCGCAACCTGGTGTTTGGACACCTCGTCGAGTCGCCGGGCACCGCCGGTCTGAGGTGGTTCACACGCCACTATGATCGGTTGTCGGCCCACCGCGGCCGGCTCTCCTCTCTGCTCGTGGAGTCCGGGCTCCACCTCCAGTCGAGGGACCTCAACCTGGCGTCGCTCGAGGTCCGCACCAGCCCGGATTCGCGCTGGTACCAGGTCCGCGACCAGCTGCGTGGGCTCGCCAGACAGGCGACCCAATTCAGGCCCAAGGTCGGGCGAGCGCGACCCGAAGTCGCGCTCACCTTGCACTTCATCAAACGCGAGCTGCCGGTCGGCCGATATCAACTCCGCTGCCGCTACGGCCCTTGGTTTCACGACGCCAACCTGCGAGCGAACGCGGTCGCTCGAGCCCTGCACCTGAACCCGGAGCTCATGCTCTTGCTGCGGGGGCTCGATGTCGCCGCCCACGAACTCGCGGTCCCCACATGGACCCTGCTGCCGCTCTTCGAGCGGGTCCACCGTGCATCACGCACGGCCGCAGCTCGGCTGGCGGTCGAGCGTCCAGACTGGGATGTACAACCCCTGCGGACCACCCTGCACGCGGGCGAAGAATTTCGCCGCCTGTCCGAAGGCCTCCGCCGGATCCACGAGACCGTCGAATTCGGTCTGCTCGGGGAGGGCGATCGCATCGGCCATGGTCTCGCCCTCGGTTGGTCGGCCGAGGCTTGGACCCGGGACAACCCGATCTCCGTACAGCCCCGTGAAGAGCGATTGTTCGACCTGATATGGGAGCTCGATCGCTACCGACGCGGGGACCTGTCCCCCAACGCAGGCCGGCGCGACCAAATTGCCAACCAACTCCACGAACACAGCGAACAGCTGTTCACGCGGCCCATCCCCGAGGCCAAGCTCCTCGCGTTTCGCCGCGAGCTGCACAGCCGCAGCACGCTTTTCGAGGAGCTCAACTTTCCCTATGGTGGCCGCCGTAGCGGTGAACTCACCGAACTCGTCGAGCCCGTCGAGCCCATCGAGCCCATCGGACTCGTCGCTCGCTACCTCCTGGACCCCGGCGTTCGCCGCCGAGCGAGCGCGCTGGTCGAAGTTCATACCGACGACGAGGAGCGCGAATTTCTCGACCAGGCGCAGACATGGCTGCGCGCTCAACTCGGCCGCCTCGGCGTCACGATCGAAGCCAACCCTTCGTCCAATTTGGTCATCGGCGACTTCACCGATCTCCGCGAACACCCGACCTTCCGGCTCTCGCCGATCGACGGCTCCGACTCCAGCTCCAGCGCCGACCTCCTGCCGGTCTCGATCAACAGCGACGACCCCCTGACCTTCGCCAGCTGCCTCGCCGATGAGTACGCCTACATGGAGGCGGCGCTCCTCGGTCGGGTTCCAGCCCGCTCCGCGCTGGCCTGGCTCGACCGAGCGCGCGAGGCTGGATGGCGCTCTCGGTTCAGCCTACGCGCGAGCCGGGACCTCGACTGTCTGGCGCGGCTCATCGACCCGACAAAACCCCACGCTCCCCGCGGACGTCTTGGTCTGTAGACGCGCAGCCGCTACCGTCGGGGATGTCGCGCGTCCTGACTGTCCTGGTCCCGGTGCTCCTGTGCAGCTGTCAGCCCGCCCTCGACACCCACTGCGAGGAACCCACGGGACCCCAACCAAGGTGTGAGTCGCCGGAGGCTCCAACCCTCCTGCCGCCCCCCAACCCGGCAACGACGACCTCGGTGCTCGTCGAGGCCACCACCGGGCCCACACGTGAGTTCGAGATCCGCGACGGCCGGCCCTACCTCGGCGGCGAGCCTGTGGTGTTGTGGGGGATCCGCTGGGCCAACGCCCTGGCCAGCGAGGCGGTGACCGAGCGACACATCCGCAACCTCGATAACCTCGCGGCTCACGGCATCAACTTGGTCGGGGTCTACATCCAGGGCAGCAACGGCGGCTGGCCGGACCCGGCCGCGGGGCGCAACGGCTACACCCACGAGGGCGCCCTGCGACCCGAGTTCGCCAGACGCCTGGCCTGGCTGGTGCGCGAGGCCGATGCCCGCGGCATGGTGGTGATGGTCGGCCTGTTCTCCCCGCGCAAAGATCAGGAGCTCGACGGTGAGGCCGCGATCGAGCGGGCCATCGTCGAGACCGCGACCTTCCTGCGAGAGCAGGAGCTGCGCAATGTGTTTGTCGACCTCATGCACGAGTACAACCACAGGCGCGTCGATCACGACATCTTTCGTGAGCCCCACGGGGCCGAGAAGAAGGCTCGACTCAGCGCGTGGTTCGAGGCTGCGGCGCCGAATATCGAGATCGGGGTGTGTCCAAGCGAGGACTCCGGGACGGAGGACCACTATCCGGGCATGGACGTGCGGGTGATCCAAAAGGAGATGCCGATCCCGAAGCAGGGTTTTGTGGTCAATGTCGAGATGCAGCGCCACGACCCCTACGACAACGAGGGCAAGTACGAGGCCGAGGAGTTCGACATCATGCGGGCCTATTTCGAGGACTATAGGGAGGCCGACAACGCCGCCCTGCTCTTCCACAGCGCCTTCACCCAGGGCATGACGGGCAAGTCTGGGACCGGCCCGCACCCGGAGATGGGCGGCTATGGGGAGAGCGAGGCCGATCGAGGCGTGCGCTTTTACTTCGAGTGGGTGCGCGGGCAGATCGGGCGCTGGGAGTACCCGCGCCACCTGGCCGCAGAGGCGGCAGAGGCCACAGGGGCGCCCCGGGACGCCCCCACGCCGTAGGTCGCCGTTTTAGAGCAGCCTCAACACCCGGCGTGGTCGGACTCGCAGGTCTCCGGCTCTTGGGCCAGGTCCTCGCAGTCGTCGCCCACACACTCACACCCGGAGATCCCGACACAGGCCCCACCGTCCCAGGCGTAGCCGAAGAAGGCCTCACAGGGCCCCTCGCCGACGGCGTCGTCGGCTACACATTCGAGGGCCCCACAGTCCGCGAAGACCTCGACACACAGGGCCTCAGTCTCGAACAGGTCGCCGCAGTCCGAGCCCACGCAGGTGCAGATGATCTGCTCGCAACTCTCGCCATCCCAGAACCATCCCTGGGGATCGAAGCAGTCCTCCGGCCCGAGCTCCGCGTCCATCGCTTCGCAAACGTCGCCTGTGTCACTGGTCTCACCGTCGCCTGTCTCGCCGGTTTCACCATCTCCGGTCTCGCCGGTCTCACCGTCTCCGGTCTCGCCGGTCTCACCGTCTCCGGTCTCAGCATCTCCAGTCTCGCCGTCTCCGGTCTCACCGGTCTCACCGGTCTCACCGTCCCCGGATTCACCCCCGCCGGTCTCGGTTTCGGAGTCCGCGCTCTCCTCCGCGCCCCCGTCGTCGGTGCAGGCGCTGAGGACGGGCGCGGCAAAGAGGGCGATCAAGGCAAGGCTGAGGGTCGAGTCGATCAAGTGCATCAGACCAGTATTGGGCCAGCCGCGGGCCCTGTCCAACCGGTAGGTCCAACCCGGTAGGTCCAACCCGGCCTGTCGCTACATCCCGCCGCCGCGCATCATTGCGATGCGCAGCAGGCCGCCGCTGTCGCCGACCCGGTCACAGACGTGGTAGGGCGGCGTCAAGCGGATGCCCTCGGCGTCGACCATGGGGTTGCCGTCGTAGCTCATGAGCCGGTCGACCGGGCCTTTGTTGACCCGGATGTCGACGGTCGCCTTGCCCAGAAAGCAGCGCTGCTTGGTGAACGCGCTGAGCACCGCGCCGCCGCGCTGGGCAGCGAGGGCGTCGTAGATCGCGGGGCGGGCGGCGGCGTAGCCCTCGTCGGTCGCCTCCTGGCGCTCGTCGAGGACCGCCAACAAGAGCCCGCCGGGGACCTCGAAGACCTGGTCGATGAGCGGCTCGGCGAGGTCGGTCTCCCAGGCGGCGTCGGTGAGAATGGGGTTGTTGCCGACACCGGGGATGGTCGCGCCGCGGTTGAACAGGCCGGTCTCTTGGACCTCGTACTTGGGCGTCAGGTCCCGCGCCTCGCCGTAGGTCTCGATGCCACCCTCAACGCCACCCTCGCCGCCGAGCACGGGCTTGGCGGTGAACACGTCGTCGATATCCTTACCCTCGCGGATGGCCAGGAGCGCCTCGTCGGCAGAGCGCTGGGCGAGCTCCCGACCCCGTGCACTGCGCACGGCCTCGGTGGCGATTTCGCGCTTGGCGTCGGCCTCGGGGACGTCACCCTCGCGGTGACCGGCGAGGGTGACCAGGTAGAAGGCCCGCTCACCCTCGATGAGCTCGGAGATCTGACCGTCCTCGAGGGCCTGGGCGGCCTCATCGATGGCCCGGTCGAGGCCGCTGCCCGTGTCGGTGATCTGGGTCCAGCCGTAGCGGCCGCCCGAGCGCGCCGTGTCGACGTTGTCGGACATGCGCCGGGCGAGGGCCGGGAAGCTCTCGCCGCCCTCGATGATCGCGGTCCGGGCAGCCTCGATCTCGGCGCGGGCGTCGGCCAGGTTCTGGGTCCACAGCGCCTGGACCTCCTCGCCCGCGTCCTCGGGCGGCGCGAGCGGCTTGGCGACCTCGATGAAGCGCAGGTCGACCTCGGCCGGAAGCTTGAGGAAGCGGTTGGCCTCGCGCTCGTACATCTCACCGAGCTCGGCCTCGTGCTCGGCCATCCACCCGTCGACATCCTCGGCGCTGGGATCGACGAGCTCGGCGTAGTCCCGGTGACTGATGCGGACGTAGCGGAGCGAGAGCTGGTTGTTCTCGCTCTCGTAGCGCTTCCAGATCTCGGCCTCGGGGATGGCCACCGACGCCGAGACCAAATCGCGGACCTGACGAGCGAGCAGCTCCTGGCGCTGGATCTCGTAGTAGCGGCTCTCGGAGACCAGGAACATGTTGCCCAGGTAACTTTTGAACAGCTTGAAGTCGAACTTGGTGCCGCCGGCCCAGGGGTAGGGACGGTCGAGGTCGAGCACCATGTAGTAGCCGGCCAAGGTGTTGAGCTCAGCGTCGTGGGTCTCGGTCATGAGCCCGAGCTCACCACCGACGTCGGTCAAGACGAGGCGCTCGACGACCGCCTCGAGCACCTCTTCGCGGACGCCCATGCCCTGGGCCTGCTCACCCTCGGGGAGCGGAAACACGGAGCTGATCACCCGCTGTTGGTAAGCGAAATCGTCCCTGGTGATGTTGATCCCGTGGACCTTCACCAGCCCCGACTCGCCCATGGACAACTGGTCCGAGGGCAGTCCGAAGGTCAGGCCGAAAGCCAGGGCCAAGACCCCGAGAATCAACCAAATGACAATGCTGTTGCCTTTTCCCGAGTCGATGCCGAACATGGGTGCCGCGCACCTTAGACGCTAACCGGCTCCGATTCGAGGGCGCTTTCTCACTCTCACTGTTCAGGTGTTCCAGCCTGGGCTTCGGCCCGTCGACGCTGGCGTCGGATGCGGGTTCCGGGGCACTTGCCGGCGCCGGCCCGCCCGTGTATCCAAGTGCGGTTGCGTACCTCCGGCGGTCCCTGAGCGGGCCATCGAACTGCTCGGGAAGCTCCGCACGTCCTCGGGCGTCACCCGGCTCCCCCCTCCCGGCTCCCCGCCGACACCCCCTCCCGGCTCCCCGCCGACACCTCCCGGCTCCCCGCCGACACCCCCCGGCTCCCCCCGGCTCCATCTCTCTCTGGCGTCCGTCGCATGCTCTTCGACTGGGTCTACGGCCTGTTCTCCAACGACATGGCCATCGATCTCGGGACGGCAACGACCCTGATCTATGTCAAGGGGAAGGGCATCGTCGCGCACGAACCGAGCGTGGTTGCCGTCCAGAAGCAGGGCGGGGTCATCAAGCGTGTGCTCGCGGTCGGCAAGGAAGCCAAGGAGATGCTCGGCCGCACGCCCGGGAACATCGTCGCCATTCGGCCCATGAAAGACGGCGTGATCGCCGACTTCGAGGTCACCGAGGCGATGATGCGCCACTTCATCAACCGGGCCCACAACCGCCAGACCCTGGTCAAGCCGCGGATCATCATCTGCGTGCCCTCCGGGATCACGGAGGTCGAAAAGCGGGCAGTGCGCGATTCGGCGCTCGCGGCCGGGGCCCGAGAAGTATTTTTGATCGAGGAGCCGATGGCAGCAGCGATCGGCGCCGGTCTGCCGATCACCGAGCCCGGCGGCAACATGGTGGTGGACATCGGCGGCGGTACGGCCGAGGTCGCGGTGATCTCGCTGGCCGGCATCGTGGCCTGCAAGAGCGTGCGGGTGGGCGGCGACAAAATGGACGAGGCGATCGTCCAGCACATCAAGCGCAAGTACAACCTGCTGATCGGCGAGCGCACGGCCGAGAAGGTCAAGATCGAGATCGGTACGGCCTCGCCCACCGAGGTGGTCATGACCATGGAGGTCAAGGGCCGGGACCTGGTCGCCGGCATTCCCAAGACCGTGCTCATCGACTCGGACGAGATCCGCGGCGCCCTGTCCGAGCCGGTCTCGGCGATCGTCGACGCGGTCCGGGTGGTGCTCGAGCGTGCACCCCCCGAGCTGTGCGCCGACATCGTCGACAAGGGCATCGTGCTCACCGGCGGCGCCGCCCAACTCCGCAACCTCGACGTGTTGCTCTCGGAGGAGACCGGCCTGCCGGTGTTCCTGTGTGACGAGCCCGAGTTCGCGGTCGTCCTGGGCTCGGGCGCGGCCCTCGACGAGATCGACATCCTCCGCGAGGTCGCGGTCGAGTAGCCGGCGTGGCGGTCTCCCTTCGCGACGTCCGAAGCGGGGCGATCATCGTTCTGTTGCTGGGCGTGCCGATCGTGCTCCTGCGCAGCACGCTCCAAGATCCACACCGCATGAACGGTTTCGACCGGGCCGTGCACCGGATCGGCGCGCCGCTCGAGGCTGGAGTCACCTACTCGGCGCGCTGGGTGGGCAGCTTCTTCGAGCGGTGGGTGTTTCAGGCCCGCATGCTCGACGAGAAAGAGGCCCTCGAGGAGCAGAACCGAGACCACAAGCGCGAGCTCGTCGAACTCGCCCAACTCCGCGAGCAGAACCGCCAACTCCGTCGCGCGCTCCAGATGCGCGATCAGGTCCCCGAAGATCTGCTCTCGGCCGCGGTCACCGGTGTCGAGCAGTCGCCGTTTTTCCGGGTCGTCAAGATCTCGGTCGACCGGGGCGACAGCTACGTCCGCCCAGGCATGGCGGTGCTCGCCCCCGACGGCGTGGTCGGCCGTATCAATCGCACCCACGGCCTGCACTCGGACGTCATGTTGATCACCGACCCGGAGAGCAAGATCGCGGTCGAGGTCGCCCGGACCCGCTGCCCGGGGATCCTCGAGGGTGTGGGCGAGGACATGTGCCGGGTCCGGATCATCTCCTGCGACGAGGCGGTCGTGGAGGGAGACGTGATCCAGACTTCGGGGGTCGACGACCTGTTCCCCAAGGGCCACCCGGTGGGCCGCGTGGCCGGGGTCGAGCGCAAGGTCGATGCCCAGCTCGTCGATGTGATTCCCAGCGTCCGCTTCGACCGCCTCGATATGGTCTGGGTGGTGTTGGCGAATGCGCCCGAGGCGGACCCTCAAGCGGGCAAGCCGCGCGCCCGCCAGCCGGCCCGCGGGCTCTCGCCCATGCGCTGAACGGGATCGAAGAGCGATGTCTGGGCCCGGGTGCGCGGGTCCGAGTTAGCGAACAGCTGCCCCTTTTTGGTCCACATGCGCTGATTGCTATGGACATCCCGAGCGTCTTCGAGGCGAGTTTTATTGAGCTCGGTCGGGCAATCGCGATAGGCTGAGTGCCGCTCGCAGGATGCTCTACAAGTCCGCACCGACACAGACCCAGCTGTGGGTCGACTGCCCCAAACCGCGCGAGGGCTCGTCGGTCAAGTTGGTCTGCCTGCCCCACGCCGGCGCCGGTCCCCGGGCGCTGTACCCCTGGGTCGACGAACTGCCCGAGGACATCGAGCTGCTCCCGGTCTGCCTGGCCGGCCGCGGGCCGCGGATGGACGAGCCGCTGGCCGGTCGTGTGTGCGACATCGTCGAGCCCCTGGCCCGAGCTGTGGCCCCGCTCATGGACGACACGGTGGTGTTCTTCGGCCACAGTTTGGGCGCCCTGCTGGCGTTCGAGCTCACGCTCGAGCTGCGCCGTCGCAAGCTCCGCCAGCCCCAGCTGCTCGTGGTCTCGGGGCGCACGGCCCCGGGCGCGGACCGAAAGCTCAAGCTCCACACGCTCCCCGATCGCCACCTCGTGCGTGAGGTCCAGCGCATTTACGGAGGCATCCCGCGCGAGATCCTGGTCGAACCGGCGATGCTCAAACGCACGCTGCCTATCCTCCGCGCCGACCTGGCCGTCAACGAGACCCACCTGGACCGGCGTGAAGACCCCCTGGCCTGCTCGGTTCTGGCCCTCGGGGGCACCGAGGACCCACACGTGACCGGCACCGAGCTCGAGCTGTGGGGGACCCGGACCCGCGGCGACTTCGACCACGCCCAGTTCGACGGCGGCCACTTTTACCTCAGCAGCCCCGAGGGTCGCAGCTGGGTGATCCAAAAGACCGTACACGCGATCCGCGGGCTCGGTACCCGCCGCTGAGGGGCTATCATCTCGGCGCCGCACGAGCGCGCCGACGAGCTCCGTCGCTCGCCCAGCCGCGGCCCAGCACCGACCCCGGAGCCGCCTGGTGAGCACCGAGGAGATCCCCGATCCACAGCCCCCACCCGCACCCCGCGGGTCCAGCGAAGACCGCGACGCGCGGCCCGACGCGGGCTCGGGCGTGGGTCCGCGGATCGGCAACGTGCTCGGGTTCTCGCTCCTGTTTCGCGACCGGCGGGCCCTGCTGGCCCTCAACCAGCGCAGCTTGGCGCCAGGTGTGCGCCTGCGGGAGTACGAGGCCCTCATTCCCGGGGTCCGCTTTCCCCTGCGAGGGCCCCTCAACGCGACCCAGTTTCGCAACCGTCGGTGCCGGGTGGTCCACGCCAAGATCTCGGTGGAGGCCCGGGCTCTGCGGCCCTGGATCGAGGCCCAGCTCGTGGGCGCCTCGCTCTGTGGAGTCACGATTCGAACCGTCGACTTCGAGCTGCGCCGTGAACTCCCGGAGGCCAGCCGGCCCAGGCCCTGTCTCATGCTCGCGGGTGAGCGGACCGACGGGGCTCAGGTCTGGCTGCTCGTCGGCTTCGACATCGAGCTCGCGCACCGCCTGCTGATCTTGCGTCCCTGCCGGCTGTGGCTCGTCGGTGCCCTCGACCCACGACCCGACGACGGCCCCCGCGACCCCCGACCCGACGTCGACGATCAGGGCCGTGACGGGGGCGCGCGACGGATGTGGAGGAGCGTCGCCCGGCGACTCGCGGCCGCCTCGATCGGAGCTGTGAGTCGAGGTCTGCGGGCGAGCGAGGATGGGGCCCTGACTCTCGACATCGGGCCGCTGGCGACCACCCGGGCCTTCGCCTGTGTCGGCTGGAAGGCGCCCAACTTCGAGGGCTGCGCCGTCGAAGCGCTGAGCACCAACCGACGCGGACTCACGGTCGTGCTCGCCGGCCCCCTGACCCCGCGCGAGGTCGGTGAACCGACGGGTGAGCCCGCTGTATCGAGCCCGGAGGAGGACCCGAGCCCCGCGGCCTGTCCGACCCCGAGCGCGGCCGCGCTCCAGGCCGTCGCCCCGACCCCTGGAGAGCCCGGCGTGCTCGAAGATCCGATCGCCGCGGCCCTCGACCAGGTTCGCGCGGCCCTGCGCAGCCCGGACGCCGACGACCGGGAGGCCAACAACCATGCCGACAGCCGGGCCAACAGCCCGGCCGGCCCGCCGAAGCTGGCGCTGGCCAGCGACACAAACGCGGACGCCGAGCTGGGGCTCGAGCTCGAGCGTGTCCTCGACTCGGACCTCGACCGCGCTCGGGCCGACCCCGCGACCCTGGGCGACCCCGCGACCCTGGGCGACCCCGCGACCCTCAGTCACGCCCTCGCCAAGCTCGCTATCCTGAGCGACCAGCTCGAGGGTTTCCCCGCCGCGCGCCTGGCCGTGGTCCGCTGGCGGGTCGAACTGGCGCGTTTTTTTGATCGCCCGGCCTGTCTCGAGGCCGTGTACGAGTGGCTGGACCTCCAGCCCAGCGCCCTCGAGGCCCGGCGCTTGCTCGCGGTGTTGCTCGCCGCCGAGGGCCGGATCCGGGATCTGGCCCGACTGCTCGCGGCCGAGTGTCGACAGCCCCACCCGCCCTTGGTCGCGGCCCGCCTGGAGCTGGCCGTCGCACGCCTGCTCATCGATCACCTCGACGATCCCCGCAGCGCCCTGTCCATCGTCGGACCCCTGGCCCAACGCCTCCGCCAGGGCGGCCCAGACCAGGGCGGGGGGGATCAGGATCAGGAGCGGGTCGGAGATGGGGACAGCCCGGAGATCGAAGCTGGCGGGCACCCCCGGGCAGAGCAGGGCCGAGACCGGCGCCGCAGTCCACGGGGTCCCTCCAGCCCGGCGGGCACCCCAGAGTCGGGGCGCGGCGACCCGAACGACAGCAACGACAGCAACGACAGCAACGACAGCAACGACAGCAACGACAGCAACGACGATATGGGTGCGCTCCTGCCCGAGGTGCTCGTGGTCCTCGCCCGAGCCCGAGTCGCCGAGTTGGCCCGGGAGGAGCGGAGCCTGGCGGCCACACCACACGCCCTCGAGGCTCTGAACGAGGCCCTCGAGCGGACCCTCAACCCGGGCCGCAAGGCCGACCTCCGCGCCCAGCTCGCCCAGAGCTTCACCGACTACGCAGAGCGCTACGGGGACACCTACGCAGGATATCGCCGCGCCCTGAGCCTGCTCCGGGCCGCCCTCGACGACGCCCCCGACGACCGGGAGCTGCTCGAGCGGACCATCGACCTGGCCCTGCGCACCGACGAGCACCCGCTGGCCGCCGAGCTCTTGGTCCAGCGCCTGGACCTGGCCAGCGTCCCCGGCGAGCGCGCCCACCTTCGCAAGCGCTTGATCGCCGTGGCTGCCGAGCTCGACGACCGGCCCCACTGGGAGCTGGCCCGTCGAGAGCTGAGCCTGGCGCTCGAGGATGAACCCCAAAACCCGGCCCTCCTGCGCCGGGCCATCGCCGTCGAGCGCAGCTTGGGACGGCCGGCCGCGGCCGCCGAGTTCGTCGGCCGTCTGCTCGAGCTCGACGAGCAGGCCGAGCTCCCGCTCGGAGATCGACGGCAGCTCGTGCTCGAGCGCGCCCGCCTGCTCCAGCGCAGCGGCGACGTCGATGCGGCGTGGCTGAGCCTGCGCCCGATCCTGAGCCGGATCCCCGGCGGCGAAGTCACCACCGAACTCGACGGCGCCGAGGCTCCGGAGATCCTCGGCGCGCTCGAGCTCGGACTCGATCTGGCCCCCCCCACCGACCGACCGCGGATCTTGGATCTGCTGATCACCCACGCCAACGGCCAGCGCCGCGGCGAGGCCCTGGTCGAGCGCGCGGCCCAGTCGCTGCGCATCGACGCCCGCCTCGACGACCTCTGGCTGGCCCTCGACGAGCTCGAGCAGCCGGCCAAGGTCGTCGCCCAGATCGAGCAGTTGCTCGGCGATGGCGAGCTCCCGGAACTCGAGCGGCTGGCCGCGGTCGCTGCCGCGCTCGGCGAGCGGACCACCGAGCGATCGGCCTGTGCCCGCCTGGGCCTGGGCCAGTTCGAGGCCGGCCAGTTCGAGGCTGCGGCCGTGGCCCTCGACCGAGCCGTGGCCCTGGCCCCCGAGCGCCTCAATCTGCGCCGCACCCTGATCGAGAGCTACGAGCACCTCGAGGCCTTCGACGCCGCCGTCCCCCACCTCCGCTGGCTCCTGGACGACCTCCAGAGCGCGCGCGCGCTGAGCCCGGACGAGCGCGCTCGCCTGAGTCTGCGCCTGGCTGGGCACCTGCGCGGCCTGGGTGAGCGAGGCGAGGCCGCGACCTTGATGGCCGCCTGCGAGCGCGAGCTGGCGACGCTCCATACGGATGGGGATATGCGTGCGGATGGGGGAGAACGTGAGGGCGAGGGAAGTAGCGACCCGACTCAGGCCCAGGTCAGCCTCGAGATCCGCGAGGCCGTCGCCAGCCAGTCTTTCGTCGGCCTCCGCGATCTCGACCGAGACCTCGAGGCCCTGCAGGTGGCCCTCGACCGCGCCGCCGAGGGCTGGGTCGAGGCCGGTGATCCGGCGACCGCCGAGCTCGAACCTGGACAGCGCGTGGGCGCCTGGCTTGCGCGTGCGGCCCGAATTTTGGGTGACGCGGGCGTCGAGGATGTCGCCGCAGCCGTCGATGGTCTCGATGGTCCGGCGGCCGCCCTGATCCCCCCGGAGACCCCCGCGGGGATCGGTGCGGGGCCCCTCCCCCTGACCCGCCTGGGCCTGCTCGAGCGCGCGGCCGCCCTGCGCCCCGAGGACCGAGCCGTGGCCGAGACCCTCGAGCAGGTCCTGCGTGAGCGAGGCGACGGTGCGGAGCTCGAGGCCTACCTCCGACACCAGCTCGCCCGCAACACGGATCCGGAGCGCCAAGCGACCTTGCTCGAGCGCACCGTCGCGGCCATCGACGGTGATCCGAGCCGAGACTCGGAGCTCGCCGAGCTGCTCGGGGAGCTCCTCGCCCTGCGCCCGGACCACACCCAGGCCATGCTCCGTCTGGGCGAGCTGCGCTTCGCCGAGGGCGCCCAGGCCGAGGCCCGGCAGCTGTGGACACTGGCCGGCGAGCGGATCCCGGCCGACGATCCACGCTTCCTCCGACCGGCCCTGATCCTGGGTCGGGAGGCGCTCGAGACGGGCGAGCTCGAGGCCGCGGCGAGCTTCACCGACCGGGCTCGCGCGCTCGCCCCGGAGGCCCCCGAACCCCTGGAGTTGGCGGCTGCCCTCGGTCGAGCCCGCGACGATCCCGAGGCCGTCGCCGCAGCGCTCCAGCTCCGCGTTCGGCTGCTCGAGGCTGGGCAGCCGAAGCCTATCGCCCTGGCCGGTCCCCAAACCGACCTCCAAACCGAAACCGGCCCGTCGCTCGCCCCCGCGATTCGGGCCCTCGCCGAGGCCCTGGCCCTGTGGCACGAGCGCGACCCGGATCCCGACCGTGCCCAGGCCGCCATGGAGCACTTCGCTCGGGCCCAGCGCCTGAGCCCGGCCGGCGACGACGGACGCGACACAGAGGCCACGACCCGGCGCTGGCTGGCCCTCGCCGAGGCTCGCGCAGACCTCGAGCACCAAGCCCAGGCCCGCGCCGTACTCCGCCAGACCCTCGGTGAGGCGCTCGGTCTCGACGAGATCCTGGCCGAGGTCGAGCTCCTCGCCGATCGCCTCGATCGACCCCTGGCGGCCCTCGAGCGCCTCGACTGGGCGCTCGATCGACACCCTGATCCAGCTGTCCTCGACGCCCTCGAGCGCCTGCTCGCCACCGACACTCGGGACCCGGGCGACGGCGGACAGATCGAGGTCGCCCAGCGGGCCCAGCGGGTCCTGCGAGCCGGCCTCCGGGAGCTCACCGACGACGCTCTGCTGGCCCGGGCGGCCGAGCTGCTCGCGCCCCTGGGCCGCCGCCTCGACGACCCGGCGAGTGTCGTCTTCGCCCTCGACCAACTCGCCGCCATCGCCCCGGAGCGGGCCGAAGCGGGCGAGCTCGGGGCCCTGCGCGAGTGGGCGATCCGCAAGCTCCGGCGTGTCCCCGAGGAGATCGGGGCGCTCGAGTCCCTGCTCGCGGGACACCTGACGCCCACCCGACGCGGGGCGCTGAGCGGGCGCCTGCTCGCGCTCCTCGACGGCGATCGAGTCGCCGCGGCGGCCCGCCTGCTCGCCCTGTGTGCCCAGGTCGAGCGCGAGGACCGGGCCGGCCTGGCCGAGACCGCGCTCGGCCTGCTCGCGGGCGCCCTCGGTCAGACCCAGGCCCTGGCGACCGCGCTCTCGGCCCTCCAGATCTCGGCTCAGGACGGAGACCGGGCGCGGCTCGAGGCCCACTGGGGCCCGGTCGAGGCCGCGGTCCGCCAGCGTGGCCTGGACCCGGAGTCCGTCGCTTCCCTCGTCGAGCTCGGCCGCAGCCCGGACCCCCTCGACGGCCCGGATAGGGAGCCCACCCACACGGCGAGCGAACTCCTGCTGCGCGCGAGCCTGGCCGCCCACCCCGACTCCCGCGTCCTGATCGCCGCGCTGTGGCTCCTGGCTGGCGACGCGGTCCTGTTGTCGGGCGAGGGGGAGCGAGCGCGGGTCGGGGACTGGGCCGCGGCCTGGCTCGTCGACCTGAGCGCCGACGCGGGGCTGTCCAGGGCGGTCGACCGGCGCCTCTTCGAGGGTCTCACCGAGCACGTCGCCGAGGTCCTCGGTCGGGACTCGGCCGCGACCTTGCTCCGCGCGCGCGCCGACGCCCTGCTCGACAGCGGTGGCGACACCGACAGCGAAGGTGATTTCGAAGCGCTGCTCGAGTCGCTCTACGCCCGGCGCTGGTGGCCCGAGATTGCAGCCTTGCTCACCCGGGCGGAGTCCTCCCGCGACGCTCCCGGTCGAGACCAGCGCGCGGACGCGGAGAGGTGGCTGCGGCTCGCCGATGCCGTGGCCACCGACACCGACACCGATGATCGAGAGACCGAGGTCGAGGCCAGGGTTCACGCCGCCCGGCAGCTGGCGGCCGCCTCCGAGTCCGGCGACCGCTCCGCTTCGAGCCCCGGAGATCCAGCCCTGCGCCAGCGCGCGCTGGTCGAGTTTCGGCGTGCCCTCGAGCTCAGCCCCGATCGCCCCGCGCTGCGCTGGCAAGTGGCGCTGGACCTCGAACAGATCGGCCAGACCCGGGCGGCCTTGGCTGAGCTCCTGCTGCTCTGGGAGCGAGAGCAGTGGTCCGGTGCGGGTATCGAAGTCGGGAAGCTCGCGGCCCGAGCCGGGGCGCTGGCGGCGAGCTTGGGCGAGCACACACGCGCGGTCGAGCTCCTGACCGTCGCCCACGCCCGCGCCCCCGCAGCCCGGCGCGACGATGCGAGCTCGGCCCTGTTCTCGGCCCTCGTGCTGACCGCAGATCTGGATGGCGCGGCCCGCCTCGCCAGCGCGCGCGCGGCCGAGTGCGACGCGGTCGAGTGCGCGGTCGCGTGGCTGCGACGGGCGGTGGAGATCACCGATGGGAGCCGACGAATCGAGCTCTTGGGTCGGGCCCGGGAGCTCGACCCGGGCGACCCCACACTCCTCGATCAGCTCGAGGCCGAACTTCTCGAGCTGGGGGAGTACGGAGCCCTCGAGAGCCTGTTGCGCGAGCGGATCGAACGCTGCCGCGAAGCCGGGCCCCCCCTGCCCGAGTTCGACCCCACGGGGCCCCAGGGCCCCGACCCCACCCTCGAGAGCGGACTCCGGCGCTTCGACCCAGCCTTCGCCGCGGCCCTCGACCCAGCCCTGCGCGACGCCTGGGAGGCCGGCCTCGAGGCCCTGATCGCGCTCCTCGATGAAACCCGCGCGAACCGGCCAAAAGCGCCGGAGTCCGCTCTCCGGAGCGAGCCGAAGATCCGCAGCCGCGAGCTCCTGCCCCTGCACGAAGAACTGCTGACGGTCGCCCCCCGGCACACGGAGGCGCTCATGTACGTCGCCGAGGCCCGCCGACGCAGCGATCGTCGAACCGAAGCCCTGGCCCTGTGGACCCGGGCCGAGCCGGCGCTGGGCGATGCTGATCCGCGCCTCTTCGAGGTCGCCCGACGCCTGGCCGAGCGCGAGCTCTCGCTCGGCCGGGCCGCCCTGAACCACGGCGCCCGGGCGGAGGCCCACCGCCTGCTCGAGCGCGCCCTGGCCGTGCGCCCCGACGACGTCGACACCCTCGAGCGCCGCCACGAAGTCGCCTGTGGCCTCGACGACCCGGCGCTCGTGCTGGCCGCCGCAGAGGCCCTGCTGGCCAGGCCCGCGACGCTCGACGATCACCGCCGGGCCGAGCTCGAGTCCGACCTCGCTCGGGCCCGGCTCCTGCGCGGCGAGCCCCGACTCGCGCTCGCATCGATGGCACGCGGAGCGAAGCTCGCCCGCGTGGGCAGCGAGCTCCACCGGGACCTCGCCACCCGCTGGCTGACCCTGCTCGAATCTGTGGCCGCCGACCCGGAGGTCGACCTCGGTGAACCCGGTGAACCCGGTGAACCCGGTGAGCCCGGTGAGCCCGGTGAGCCCGCCAAAACGGCTGCCCAGCGCCGCGAGCTCGCCGCCCGTGTCGCAGTGCGGACCGCCCACGCCCCGAGCCCGCCGCCCGACTTCGACCTCGAGCGCGAGGTCGAGCTGCTCGTCGCGCTCGGGCTCTACGACCCGGCCTACGCGCGGCTCGAGAACCTGCTCATCGCCGCGCCGCGCTCCGAATCCCTGCACGCCCGCCTGCTCGAGCTGGGCGCCCTCGACCCGACCGGCGGGACCGAGACCGAGACCGAGGGCGGAGGAGAGCGGGTCTTGAGGACTCTCCGGCGGGTCGTCGACGCCCTCAGCCCGGGCCCGGTCCGCGACGATCTGGCCCGCGACCTGGCCCGCTCGGGACGCGAGGCCGAAGCCCCCCGCACCACCCTCGACGCCCTCGACAGGATCTCGGGACAGGCCGCCGCCGCCCCCGACATGCTCGATCTGCGGGTCTGGGCCGTGCGCAAACTCGACCGGGTAGAGGATGAGCTGGCCATCCTCGATAGGGCCCTCGCCCAGGCGGGCGACCGGACCGACCACGATTCTGATTCCGGTCCCGATCACCATTCCGATTCCGATCCCGGTCACGACCCGGGGCGCGTGCTCCTGAACCGACTCTCGCGCGTACTCGAGCACGACGCCCTCGCCGGCGCCCAGCGGCTCATCGATCTGGCCTGCGCCACGCCATCTCCGAGCCCGGACGCCCCCCCGCCGAGCTCGGCCCGCAGCCGGGTCTGGCTGCTCGAGTCCGCCCTCGACCTGCTCCTGCAGCACAGCCCCGAGCACACCCCAGGCCGGCTCCCCCTCGCCGTGACGGCGATCGCCGAGCGCCTCGATCTGCTGGCTCAGGCCGAGGTTCAGCGCGAACTCGACGACCCGGAGGCCGCCGTGGCGACCGCTCGAAACCACTGGCAAAGCCTGGCCGAGTCCGCGCTCACCCCCGGTCGACGCGGGGACTCGGGCGAGGATCCATCTATCGACACGATCATCGCTCTGATCGACGAGGCCGACCGCGCCCAAGGCGGATCCCTGACCGGCTTCTCCGGGCTCGGCGAGGCCCTCCTCGATCGGGCGACCGTCGCGTCCCCGGACCACCCCGACCTGCACGCCCTCGCGGCACGCCGGGCCGCACCAGGAACCCACGACCTCGACGCCGCGCTCGCCCGCCTCGAGCGCCTCGCCGACACCCACGGCATGGACGAGAGTGGGCGCGCGCGCCTGTATCTCGGCCTGGCCACGACCCTGATCGCGGAGCACCGAGCCCAGTTTCTGCGCGACCTGGCTGGGTCCCACGCCGACAAACCCGCGATCTTCGGGCCCCTGCGTGAGGCCCTGCGTCGACAGGGGGCGTTCGGGATGCTCGTCGCCCTGCTCGAGTCTGTGGCCGCCGACGCCGAGCAGTGGCTCGACCTCGCCGAAGACGCCGCGGCGGCCGGGTCGAGTCGGGAACACCGAGACGCCGAGGCCGAAGCCCGACGTCGCGCCGGTGTCGCCCTGTTCGAGCGCGCCCTGCTCGACCCGGACAGCCCTGACCCACGGGCCTCCGAGGGCGCCAACCATGCCGAAAACGGAGCTCTCGAGCAGGACCGATCGGACACCGCGCCCCTGCGCTCGGCCCTGCTCGAGCGCGCCTGCGAGCAGCTGGAGCTCGCCCGCGCCCTGCGTCCAGGCGATCTGCGTACCCGCTACGCGCACGGCCGGGCCCTCGAGCGCGCCGGTGACCTGCGCGCGGCCTTCGATGCCCTGAACCCCCTGGTCGACGACCCGCTGCGTCCGGCCGATATGGCGCTCGGCCCCCTCGCCCAGCGCTGCGGTCTGCTCGCGGTCGAGCTCGGCGATCGAACCCAGGCCGCCGCCCGCCTGACCGAGGCCTACGAGACCCTGGGGACCACCCCGCTGCGCTTGGCGGTCGCCGAGCACCTGTTTGCGGTCCTCGAGCAGCTCCTCGAGCTCGACCCTGGGGACCGGGTGGAGGCGACCGCGAGCGACACGGACAGTGAGGACAGCTCAGCCGAGCCGCGCCCCGCCCTGGCCACAGCCCTCGACCGATCTGTGCCGGCCCAGGGATGGCGCCGGCGAGCCGGTCGCCTGGCCCTCGAGGCCGCCGCGCTCTCGGCCGCCGAGGAGGACCCGCGGGCGGCCCTTCCGTGGTTCACCCGAGCCGCCCGACTGACGACAAAGGAGAGCGCACGCGCGGACCTCCTGGCCCGCGCCCACGCCATCGCGCCAGAGGACGAGGCCATCGCCGACGCCTGCGAAACCAGCCTCCGGGCGATGGGCGACAGGACCCGACTCGAGACCCTGCTCCGGGCCCGGGTCGCCGCCTGTCTCGACGCTGGCGAGCGCGAGGGCGCGGTCGCCCTGCTGACCCGACTGCTCGCGGCCCTCCCGACTCCCGGCTCTGCCCAGCCGGACTCTCCGGCCAGCCCCGAGCGCGAGCGCGAGCAGATCCGCGAGCGAGCGCTGGTCCTCGAGCAGCTCCTGCGCCTGACCCCAGAGGCCCTCGGCGCCCGCTTGGAGCTCGCCGACCTGCGCATGCGAGAGGGTGACAGCGAGGCCGCCCTGAGCCACTGGCGGGAGCTCTCGAGCGCGCTCGCCAAGGACGACCCGCGCTTCTTCGCGCCCGCGCGCCGACTGGCCGAGTTCGCCCGAGCCGGCGGCGACCTCGAGGCTGCCGCCGGCTGGCTCGAGCGAGCCCTGGAGATCACCCCTGGACACCGCGCCACGCTCACCGAGCTCCTCGCGCTGGCCGTGGCTCTCGAGCGCCACGCGCTGGTGCTCTCGACCAGCGCCGACTTGCTGGCCCAGCGACCGGAGGACTCGCGCTCGCACTGTGCTCTCTTGCTGGCGCGGGCCCGCGCCCTCGAACAGACCGACGCCCGATCCCAGGCGATCGACGAGGTCCGTGCAGCTGCGGCCGCCGCCGAGCCCCGCTCCCCCTCCCACGTCGAGGCTGCCGAGCTGTGGCTGCGACTGTGCACCCCCGGCCCGGCGGGAGCCGGTCTGGATCCAGGCCGTCTGGATCCAGACCGTCTGGATCCAGACCGGGCCGCGCTCGCCGTCGAGGCTCAGGCCGAGCTCCGGGCCGCCCTGGGTTCAGAGGCACCCGCGCAGACCTACGCGGCCGAGGCCGACCTGCTCGCCGGTCTGGACCGGCGCGACGAAGCCATCGCCCTGCTGATCGAGGGCCTGCGCCGACACCCGGGCGAGGTCGACCTACTCGCCAGTTTGGAGGACCTGTGTACCCTCGCGGGCCAGCAAGATCGCTTCGTCCGCTCGCTGGCGACCCTGGTCGAGACGCTCGCGGCCAACGACGACAACGACAACGACGACGACGCCCGTGCCCGGCTCGGGGAAAAACTCGCCCGCGCCGCCCGGGCCATCCACGATCCCGAGACCTGCATGGCGGCGCTCGCCAGCTTGCCCCCGACCGTCGCCGCCCGGGCCGAGTTGCTCGAGCTGCGCGACTGGAGCGTGGGCGCGCTCGGCCTCGTCGACGAGGAACTCGACCGCCTCGACACCCAGATTTCGACCCTCGATCCCAACGGCCCCCTCGACCGACTCCAGGCCATCGTCACCCGCATGCTCCGGCTCTCGGGGGAGGCCGGTGAGCCCTGTGCCCGGCGCCTCCTGGCCCTCGCCGCCGCCCAGGCCGACCCCCAGCTGCGCCAGAGCCTCGCCCTCAGCGGGCTCCGGGTCGCGCGGGAGTACGCCCCCGAGCAACTCGAGGTCGCCCTGGAGGCCCTCCGTGCCACGCTCGAGGCGAGCTCGACCGGGTCGGTGCAGGCGGTCGCAGCCTGGTGGAGCGGGGTCGAAGCCCAGGTCCTCGAGTCCCAGTCGGCCCCGACCATGATCGTTATGCTGAACCTGGCGATCACCGCCGAGCTCAGCGGTGATCCGACTTATGGAGCGCGCGCAGATCGACTTGTCGCCGCCGCGGCTGGGCTCACGCCCGACGCCGCGGACCTCCACGCTCAGCTTTTGCGCCGGGCCACCGCTGCCGTGCTCGGCCCCGAGCACTCGACCGACTCCAGCGATTCCAGCGCACAGCCCGTCGATCGCCGAGACTGGGCCCGCGTCGTCCAAGGCCTGCTCGAGACCGTCGAGGCCCTCGCCGACAGCCTCGCGCTCCGGGGCAGCGAACTCCCGGCCCTGTGGTCTGGGACCTCCGAGATCCTCGACGCCCAGTTTGGCCCGGAAGGGGGCCACGACCATGCCCTGAGCGCCCTGGTGTGCACCAGCGCGGAGCGACACGTCGACGACCGCGAGGCCCTCGACGGGCTCTTGGCCCTGCTCCGACACCGGGGCCAGTGGGCCTCGGTGCTCGAGCTCTCGCTGTGGGCCGGCGAGCGCCTGGGGACGGACGCCTCGGGCCCCGCCTCTGTGGCCGCCCTCTCTCGCCTCGCGGACGAGGCCGGCGCCGGGGGAGATCAGCGCACCCGCCAGCGCGCCCGGACGATCGCCGGTCGTCGGCTCGTCGACGCGGGCGAGTTTGGGCCCGCGGCCGAGTCCTTCGCCGACGCCCTCGCCGTGGCCCTCGCCCATGCCCATCTCCGGCCCGACCTCCAGTACCTGCTGGGCGACGCCCTGGCCCGGGCTGGGCGCCCCGACGCCGCGCTCGAGCACCTCCTGCCGCTGATCGAAATTCGTGATCGGGCTCAGCTCGACGCCCAGCTCCTCGCCCTCTCCCAGGCCCTCGAGCCTGGTCAGCCCGGTCACGACACCGGCTCCGACAGCGACCCGCAACTCGACGCCGTGGCTCTGACACTGCGCTGTGCCGCGCTGCTGCGCGAGGTCGATCAAGGTCCCCGCGCGGCCGAGCTCCTCGGTCGCAGCTTCTCCATGTGTGAGTCCGGCGACCCGCGTCGGCTCGAGATCGCGGAGCGCTCGTTCACACTCTTGATCGGCCTCGAGCAGCGCGCTCAAGCCCTGAGCCTGGCCGCGGTCGCGGTCGCGGAGACCCGCTCGGCGCCCCGGCTGCGCATGGGCTGGCTGCTCCGGGTCGCCGAGCTCAGCGAGGGTGAGCGCCGGGTCGACGCCCTGACCCGCGCCCAGGTGATCGCCGGACAGCTCCCGCCCGACACGAGCGACACGGCGGGGGCATCGAGCCGGGCCGACGCCGATGAGACCGACACCAACGTCGGTGCCGACATCAGTGCCGACATCAGTGCCGACATCGACACCCGCCTCGAGCGTGCCCTCGAGGCCGTCGGTGGCGGGCCCCGTCTCGACGCCCTGCTCCGCCTGCGCGTCGAAGATCTGGACGCGGCGCTGCAAGCGGGAGATCCCGACGCCCGAGCGACGGCCATCGCGGTCCTGCGCAAGCTCGCCGAGCGCACCCAGGCCGGGCCCGAGCGCGCGCAGCTCCTCGCTCGGCTGCTCACCCTCGACCCCGACGACGTCGACGCCCACCTCGATCTCGCCGCGCTGCGCCTGAGCGCGGGCCAGACCGAGGCCGCGGCCGACCACTGGCGGCGCGCCGGCGACCTGCTCAGCCCGGACGACGAGCGCTTCTTCGAGCCCGCCCTGCACCTGGCTCGGACCGCCCGCGAGGACGGCCGCTACCCGGAGGCCCAGACCCTCCTCGAGCGCGCGCTCTTGATTCAACCCGGAGCCCGCCCCGTGCTCGAGCGCCTGCGCCAGCTCGCGACCTTGGCCGACGACCCGGGCCTCCAGATCCGCAGCAGTGAGGCGCTCCTGGAGCAGCCCGAGTTCGCGGACCCGGAGCGCCAGGCCAGCTTGTTGCTCGAGGTCGCCCAGGCCCACGCGAGTGTGGCCGCGCGCGCCAGCTCCGAGAGTGAGGACGAGAGCGAGCCCGAGCGAGAGGCCATCGAGCTCGCAATCCGGACCTTCGAGCGAGCCAGCGCCGCCGCCCCGGAGCACGGCCCGCTCCAGCGGCAGATCGTCGATGCCTGGCTGACCGTGGTCCAGACCGACCCCCTCGAGGTCAGCCCGGCCGAGGATCACCCTCAGCGGCGTCGGGCCTACGAGCGCGAGGCTCGGGCTCGAGCTCGACTGCGCACGCTCGGGAGCTCACCGGTGGCCACCGGCGAACTCGGCCGCGAGGCCACCTTGCTCGCGCTCGGACTCGGGCGTGTCGACGAGGGCCTGGGTTTGATCGAGGCCGCCCTACTCGAGAACCCGGACGACCCCCTGCTGCTCTCGGCCTTCAAGGACCTGTGCCTGGCCACGGGCGCCCAGGCCCGCTTCGCCGACGCCCTCGACGCGGCCATCGACACCCTGCCCTCCGGGTTCTCCGACCACCGCGATCGCCTCGCCACCGAGCTCGCGTTCACGGCCGTCGAGCTCGAGGACGCGCCCCGCTTGCTGGCTCAACTCGAGCGCATGGGCGCGGCCCGAGCCCGATCCCCCGAGCTCCTCGATCTTCGCGAGTGGGCGATCCGCAAGCTCGGCCGAGTCGAGGACGAGCTCACCGAGATCGATCGTGAGCTCCTGGCGGTCGCCGATCCCACCCAGGCCGGCAGCCTCGTCGCCCGTCTCCTGCGGATGCTCGATCAAGACGAGATCGCCGCCGGAGAGCGGCTCACCATGCTCGCTTCCCGAGCCCCGGCGTCGACCGCCGTCCACCTCCGCGACGCGACCTTGGAGCTCGGCCGTCGGGCTCCGCCCGCGTTTTTCGACGTCGCCCTCGCGGCCCTCGAGCAGTGTCTGCCCTCCCCACCCGCGGACGCCGGCTCGGACCTCGACCCAGACCCAGACCCAGACCTCGACCCAGACCTCGACCCAGGCCTCGCCAGCATCTCCGCGCACTGGCCCGCGATCGAAAAGCTGGGCCTCGAGCGTGACGACCCGAGCTCGCTGGCCGCGCTCGTCGGGATCGGTCAGCGGGCCGCGTCGGCGGGCCTCGAGGCCCTCAGCGCGCGGGTCGCCCAGCTCCTGGATTTTGCCCTGAGCCGGCACCCCACCGACCCCGACCTCCTCGCCCTGGTCCTCGCCCCGATCGCGGCCGAGCTCGACGCCCTCGATCGCAGCGCCCGCCTGAACAGGGCCGACGCGGCCCTGGTCGAGCTCGCCGGGCGCCTCGACTTCGAGCTCGGGTCCGAGCCCTCGCCGCGCCCCCCTGTGGACCAGGCCGAGACCCTGACCCGAGACCAGGGCGCCCTCGTCCGCGGACGGATCGAGGTCCAGCGAGCGCTCTTGTGGGTCGGCTTCTCCCAGCTGCTCGAGCGCCGCGACGGCGCGGCCTTGCTGGTCCACCGAGCCCGAGAGCAGTGGCGAGACAACGCCGTGTTCCAGACCCTGGTCGACGCCCTCGAAGATGGTCGGCACTGGACCCGGGCCCTCGAGCTGCTCGAGTATCGGGTCCGGCGCGACGACGACCCGGCCCGCCAAGTCGCGGACCTCAAACATCTCGGACATCTCTGCGCCGACATACTCGGCGATCCCGACGCAGCCATCATCCACCTCGAGCGGGCCCTCGAGTTCGCCCCCGAGGACCCGGATCTGATGCTGCCCCTGCTCGACCACTACTACGCCACGCCCAAGCTCGACCTGGCCATCGAGCTCAGCGATCGGGTGCTCGAGCATGTGCCCATGGGCGCGGTCGCGTTCGCGGCCTTGGGCCACCGGGCCGCCGACGCTGCCCTGGCGACGGGTGAGCACCGCGAGGCCGAGAAGCTGCTGCGCAGGATCCTCGCCCGGGCCCCCGATGAAGCCCGGACCCGCGACCGCATCCGCGAGCTCGAGCAGCTCGCAGACGATCCCGAGCACCGGGTCCGCATGCTCGCCGCGATCGCCAACCGAACTGCCGGCAGCGCCCGCGTGGAGGCCCTCGAGGAGCGCGCCCGCCTGCTCATCGACGCCCTCGGCCGACTCGAAGAAGCGATCGTCGATCTCGAGGCCGTCACCGAGGAGGCCCCGGGGCGCAGCGGCGCGACCACCCTGCTCGCCGAGCTCTACGAGCGACGCCAGCGATGGCCCGCCCTGGTCGAGCTCCTGCGCCGAGAGTACCCGCGCCAGCAGGGCCTCGAGCGGGTCTCGACCCTGTCTCGCATCGCCGGCATCCAGCGCCTCCAGGTCGACGATCTCGCGGGCGCGGAGGAGAGCTTGCACCTCGCGCTCGACAACCTCGAGGGCCTCACCCCTGTCCACCTGCTCAGCCAGCTCGAGGCCCGCCCAGAGCTCCAGGCCCTGGTCCTGGTCCTGGATGGGACCAATCTGCTCGGTGGGAACCGCACTCCAAACCCGAGCGAGGCTGGGCAGCCTGGGCAGTCTGGCGAGTCCAGCCAGTCCAATCCGCAGGACCGCCCCCTGTCTCAGGCCGAGGCCGAGAGCGCCCTCGCCCACCTCGGCGACCGCCTGCAGCTCGAGCTCGCCGAGGTCCTCGACCAGCGTGGTCGCTACAGCGAACTCATCGCCCACCTCGAGGCCGAGCTCGCCCCCGAGCTGCGCGGCGAGGTCGACCCCCGCGAGCGCTTCAGCAAGGTCCTCCGCCCCGGTCTCAACCCTCGCATCGCCCTCATCCAGCGCCTCGCAGCGACCTTGGGCGAACACGCCGAAGACAGCGAGCGCACCGCCCGTGTCTACGTCTTGCTCGAGCAGATCGACGCGCTCCCCGACGACGGACTCGCAACCTTGGCCCGGTGGTACCGGGGCCAGCAGCGCTACGACGACCTGGTCCGCATCCTCACCGTCCGCTCGCGCAAGCTCGCCCAACTCGGCGACCTCGAGCGTAAATCCGAGGCCGATTTCCGCATCGGCGAGCTCCTCGAAGGTCCCCTGCGCCGTCCTCACGAGGCCGCCCGCTTCTTCCTCGACGCCTACCTCGCCAACCCCTTCGACAACCCGGCCGCGGGCGCCCGGGCCCGCGTGCTCCTGGCGGGGACCGACTCGGTCGTCAACGTTCGCAACCGCCTGTTGATGCGCCTCTCCGACCTCAGCGAGGAGTACACCCCGGCCCTCCTGACCCTGCTCGCCGATCTCCTCGCCCCCCACGACGACCACGAGTTCGAGTCCGAGCGTCGCTATCGCCAGGCCCTCGCCAAGACCCCCACCCTGGCCCGTGCGCTCGAGGGTCTGGGCCGCCTGCTCTCGCGCCAAGGTCGGCTCGAGGACGCGATCGACCCCCTGTGTCGGGCCGCGGACAGCCCCGACCTCCCCGACGATCGGGCGGCCGACGCCGCGGCCTCGGCCGCCCGGGCCCTGATCGAGCTCGAGCGCGGCGACGAGGCCGAGGCCGTGCTCGAGCGGGCGCTGATCCGGGCCCCCCAGTCTCAGCGCGCCCTGCTCGAGCTCGCCCGCCTCTACGCCCAGCTCGAGCGCAAGACCGACCAGGCCACCGTGCTCACGCGGCTCGCCGGCTTGCCCCTGTCGAGCACACTCCGGGCCGAGGTCGGCTACCGCCAAGCCATGTTGCTGGCCGACGACTTCCGCGACGACCCCATGTCGCAGGCGGGCGAGCGCGCCCGCGCCCTACTCTTGGAGGCGGTCGGTGCCCACGCCATGCACAGCCAGGCCCGGCAGATGCTGCTCGAGTTGGCGCGCTCGCGCAGCGAGTGGTCGATCGTCGCGCACATGTACTTCCTCGCCATCCGCGAGCTGCCCCCGGGGCCGCGCCGCGCCCTGACCCACATCGACTTGGCCGAGACCTACCTCGACCGGCTCAGCGACACCCAGAGCGCGACCCGCAACCTCGCCAGCGCCCTCGCCCAGGCCCCGGCCGACGTCGTCGTCGGCAACCGGGCCCTGACCCTCGCCCTGCGCATGCCCGATCTGGGCGAGGTCGCCGAGCGCATCTATGGTCAGGCCATGGGCAGCACCCCCTCGGAGCTCGCCGACAACCTCGACGATCCCGGGCGGGTGCGCCTGTTTTTGGTCGCCGGCGAACTCCACCTGCGCAACGACGCCCTCGAGCCTGCCGAGGCGGCCGCCCGCGCCGCGGCCAGCCTCTGCGAGCGAGAGGGGGCCGAGATCCCCGAGCTCCTCTCCCACCACAGCGCCCAGCTGCTCCAACAGATCATCGAGATCGACCACGGTGAGTTCGACCTCCGCATGCGCCGCAAACAGCTGAGCGCCGAGCTGGCGAAGACCGACGACCCCCGGGCCCAGCTCGAGCTCCTCTCACGCCTGCGGGAGACCGCCCGCGCCCTCGGCGATCCGGCCGATACCCGCGAGGCCACACACCGTCAGCTCGAGCTCGCCCACGAGCTCCTCGACAGCGACGACCCGGACACCCGCGAGCCCGCCCTGGCCGTGATCCGCGACGTCTTCACTCAGTCGGGGGACTACGCCAAGGTCGTCTCCCTCTACGAGGATCTCGCCGCCCGCACCGGCGACAGCGGCGAGGCGGCCGACCTGCTCAGCGCCGCCGCCCGCTTCGCCTGGTCGGGGCTGCGCGATCCCAAGCTCGCCGTGGCCATCGTCCGCCGAGCCCTCGATCGCGCCCCCACCCACGCCCCCTCGACCGCCCTGCTCGGAGAGATCGCCGGCGCCAGCGACGAGCGCGAAGTCGACGCGACGATCTGCGACGAGCTGAGCTTGCTCGCGCCCAGGCAGCGCCCGCCCCTGCTGACCCTGCGCCTGGCCGAGGCCGCGCTCCGCCTCGATCGGCGAGAGCAGGCCCAGGGCGTCCTCCGGCAGCTGCTCGCGGGCGAGGCCCCGGTCGAGCTGCGCATGCAGGCTCTAAGCCTCCTCGACGGCCTCCTCGACCGCGCCGGTCGGACCCACGATCGGGTCCCACTCTTGGAGGAGCGGCTCGAGCTGTGTCGGCGCCACTGGCCCGAGCGGGCCGCCGACTTGGCCCTCGATCTGGCCCGGGCCCAGCGTACCGTCGGCAACCTCATGGATGCGCGGGCGACCTGCCGCACCGCCCTGCTCGACAAGCCCTCGGACCAAGCCCTGACCAAGCTCTACGCAGAGCTGCTCGAGCAGGCCGAGGACTGGAGCGCCCTCGCCCGGGCCCTCGAGCAGCTCGCCAACTTGACGATCGAGACCCGGGAGCAGGCCCAGTGGCTGACCCGCGCCGCCCAGGTCCACCTCGATCACTCCGATCACTCCGATCACTCCGATCACTCCGATCAGCATGGTCAGCACGATCGACATAGCCAGGGCCAGCAGGGCCCCGGCCAGGAGTCCATCGCCAACGCCCGGCGCCTGCTCGAGCGCGCCCGCGCCGTCTCGAGCACGAGCACCGAGGCCCGAGCGGTACTCCTGCCCCTGACCTTCCACCAGGGCGACTGGGAGCGCGTGCTCGAGCTCGCCATCGAGCTGCGCGCGATCGCGGGCGACAACCACCGCGCGCTGATCTTCGCCGCCCTCACCGAGGCCTTCGCCCGAGGCAAGCGCACCCTCGCCCGCTCGATCGGCGATCGCCACGCCCGCGAGATCCGCCAGCACACCCTGTGGCCGAGCGCCGCCCGGCTCCTCGATCTCATCGCCCACAGCGGGCCCCTGCCCCGCCTCGACGCCCTCCTGTCTGCGGCCGCGGCCCTGTGTGGGGGCACGGAGGAGCTCCTCGACGAGCTCGGTGCCTGGGCGGTGGGCCAGCCCCTCCAGGCCGGGCTGGCCCTCGGCCTCGCGCGCCTCAACGAGGCTTTCCATCGCATGGAGCTGGCTCGCCACCACTACCAAATCGCCTCGTTCATGGCGCCCGCCGGGCCGGTCCCCAAGCTCACCACTCGCCTGCCGCCGGTCAAGGTACCCAGCGACCCCGTTCGCGCCGAGGGCTGGGTCCCCCTCGAGTGGCGCGGTGCCCTGCGAGAGGTCCTGCTCCAACTCCGAGGTCACCTCGCGGGTATCCACACCGGGCCCGACAACCTGGGCGCACACCCACCCAGGACCCCCCAGGAGTGGCTCGCCGTCCAATCTGCGGCCGGCCTCGTCGACCCCTGGCGCGCCGCCTTGGGCCTCGACTTCGTCATCGCGATCAGCGATCTGCCGCTCGTGGGCGGAGTCGGCGTCCGCAACCTCGAGCGGCCGACCATCGTCGTACACGAGAGCTTCGTCGACATCCCCGAGTTCGAGCGCCGGTTCAGGATCGCCCACGCCGCCGCCACCTTGACCTCAGGCCTGGCCGTGGTCTTCGATCGCTGGCCGCTGTCCATTCCCGACCTCCTCGACGGACTCCACACCCTCGTCCACCCCCGCCACGAGCCCTCCAGCGACCCCGCCCGGGCGCTCGTCGACGGCCTCGCCGCCTGTGGGCTCACGGCCGCCCAACTCGACGTCGATCTACGCCGGGGGCTCGCCCGCGAGCTCGACCACTGGCGCGCCGCCCCCGACAAACTCGAGCGGGTCTTGCGGCGCTCGTGCCTGCTCATCGCCACCCGCCTGTCGGGGACCGTCGACGGCGCGCTCGCGGCCATGGCCCGGAACCGTGGCATGTCGACCCCGGGGCTCGGCGACCCCGCCGTCCTCGAGACCGCCGACGCGGCCTGGCTCCTGCGCGCGCTCGGTGTGTTCGGCCGCCAGGGCTGAGCGCTCCAGTTCAAGCCTTGCGAGCGGGTCCACGCCCGGCTGGGGGCTGCACTCGAGCCGCGTCAACGGCTCTTCGCAGCGGTCTTCTTCTTCGCAGCGGTCTTCTTCTTCGACGCAAGCTCGGCGCGCGGCTCCCCATCCTCTGGATAACGCACCCGCATCGCCGCCAGCGATCGAACCATCAGCGCCTTCAACACCTCGACATCGACATCCGACAAGCGCTTGATGTACAGGCAAGACTTCCCGACCTTGTGTTTCCCCAACCTCGCCAGCAGCGCCCCGTGCTCACCGAAGCCGTCCATTAGATAGAGGGAGAGACTCGCCTTGCGCGACGAGAACCCGATCCTCGCCCAGTCGCCCTCCCGCCCCGAGGCATACACATAATGGTAACTGCCCCAGCCGATGATGCTCGTCCCCCACTTTCGGGGCTTCAGACCCGTGACCTCACCCAGCAACGCGACGATCGTGTTTGCATCCTCTCGCTTCGCCTCGCCCTCGATCGCGGCGATATACGCCTCGATGCGACCCGGGTCGTGTTTGGTCTCGGTTTCCCCCATCACAGCGATGCTGGCAGCCTCGGTCGCTACCCGTTGACGGCGTCGGGCTCGGTGAACCGGCGCAGCCAGGCCAAGGTCTCGTCCTGATCCCACTTGCTGCTGCAGCCGTCGCCAAAGGACCCGTGCGTGGCGACCTGTAGCGGCCTCAACGCCTCCGCAATGGCAACGTAGCCGTCGAGGTCTTCGCCGCGGTGTCGGTCGCCCAGGCGGGGCCCCGGCGCAGCCTGAAGGATCACGCCCCCCGTTCGCACCTCAAACCCGTGTGCGGCCGACTGTGCTGCGGCGAGGGCATCGGGAGCACGCTCGGCGAGGCTCTCACCGATGATCGTCAGCCAATTGACGCACTTGTAGCCATCGCGCATATGCATGACGGTGACGTCGAGATCCTGCGCCTCGACCCCCCAGTAGCGACGCGCCCAAGCGTACACGGCGTCGAAGGAGGCCCGGGCCAACCCTGCCCGGGGCTGGCCCTGAAAAACGTATCCACAGGTGCCCGAGATGCACGCCACACGATCGAGGAGGTCGGCACAGAACGAGCGGATCGCCTCGCTGTCCTCATCCCAAGCGAACTCGGCACGGACGAAGCTCGTGCGAGGCGCCTCCGAGAACGGTCGGTAGCCATGAACGGTCAGGTTGCGCGACGACGGCCCTCGACCGTCCGCCCAGGTGTATCCCCAGATCCGACGCCGACGCAGCTGCAGAAGTTCGGAGGCCTCGAAGTGCGCACGCATGTCCGACGACCACGGCCGCGGGCCGAACCCGAACGCCGTCGGGTGGTAGAACCGAAAACAATCCCCAAAGTGGGCGACGTAGAGCGCAAAGATCGCCTGGAGCGTCTTCGGCCCAGGGGGTCCCTCCACGAACAGCAAGACGTGCTGCTTGAGCTCCGCGAGGGGGGTGTCACCGGGGTCCCCCGAAACATGGGCGACTAGAGGATTGTCGGTCATGAGCCTCGATTCCCCGGCCCCTCAGTCGTCGGGGAGGTCGGCGCGATCGGCCTCGTTGGACTCGATGACGTCGTTCAGATACCCGAGGTGGCTCTCAAGGTAGTCGACGAGGCCATCGTACTCGGTCTCTTCTCCGGACGCATCGATGTGGACGACGGCCATCTCGCCGGCGTCGTCCGCCGAGTCCGGTAGGAAACCGACGAACGCCGGCGAGTCACCACCCATGAACACGAAGCTCGCCGCGGGGGAGAGCTCTTCCCAGTCGGCTTCGTCGTCCTCACGGGCGTCGACGATCTCCCGTGCACTGCGCAGCGACAGGCCCTCGGCGGGGCCCATGAACTCGGGAACCCCATCGTAGTGGGTCAGGAGCGCACGCAGCGAAGGAGGCATCGAGATCCCGCGCTCGCGCAGATCCGCCTCGAGCTCGGCGATGGCATGCAGTGTGGCGGGGGGGTTGGGGACCGGCCGTTTGGCGTCCTCGCTGGAGAACGAGTCGGCCCGCTCGATGGCGTCGAGGGCCTGGTCGACGAGCGTCTTGACTCGTTCGGAGAGTGTGGGGTCGGACATGATGACAGTACCTTCAATCGGGGGGGCAACCGCAATTGGGGTTGGCGGCGACCTTGTCGTGAGTGTCGGGGTCGTAGGCCGACATCGCGCGGCCGACCGTCTGGTTGACCAGGGAGTCGGCCCAGTTGAGTTCTTTCATCAGATTGGGACCGGCCGTGGGCCCGCCCTGGCTGACGTCATGGACGTGGTCGGGGCTCATCCCCTTCTTGCGGATACCACGGGGCATCGGGGTCGTGGTCCCCTTTTCTTTCCAAGCCTCGTGGGCACAGTCGTCGTTGAACTTGTCCTTGACGTCCTGGTGGTCGGCGCCCTTTTCGGCGACCAAAGCGTCGAACTCGGTCGAAAATTGCTTGAGCCCATCCGTGTATTCCTTGTTGCGGGCGTTGTGAGTGGTCTGGTCCGCCTTGGTCTTACCCATGCTCTTGCGCTTCTTGTCGTCCATGCGTCGGCCCGGGCTGTAGTCGGTCTTCTTCTTCTCGTACGTGGACTCGTTGAAGCCCTTGATCATGTTGCACATCTGCGTGACCTGGCAATCGTCCCAGGGCCGCTTTTGAGCCGCGTCCTTTTTGTCCTCGCAGTCGATGTTCAACACCAAGGTCGAAGGCGTCCCTGGGCTGTGTCCCTCTGCGATCGTGCTGGAGTTCGGTACGCCCATCGCCCAGTCACTCGTTGTTGGTCATGGCGTCGCCGAGGAGTTGGACGTTCTTGCCCTCGAACTTCACATCCATGGACCCGGGCGCGACGAACTTGGTCGTGCCGTGGGTCTGGGCCGAGACCAGCCCACCGCCGGTGCCCTTGCTCGCCATGTCTCCCATGCTCTTGAAGCTCGCGCCCTTGATGGCCACGGATTTGCCCTCGACCTTGACCTTCTTGGTGTAGCCCGACGGCGAGTCGCCCGATTTCCCGATGTTGGGCAGGGGTGTCGGAACGAAGGGCGCAGGGGGCCCCGGCATCTTGCAGACGTTGGGCACCGTCGCCGCGGCGAGGCCACTACACCCCTTGGTCACCGGCGTCTTTGGTGGGTTCACGGTCACGGTCATGGCGAATGGCGAATGGCGAGTGGCGAGTGGCGAGTGGCGAGTGGCGATCGGGTTGCCGAGTTCCGACCGCGGACCGGTCGGGCACAAGACTGCCCGTGCAAGTTAGCATGTGTCGGATGCCCGCGGTTGCGGACATGGAGGTCCCGACATGCAGAGCATGTGGCAGCTGTATAATCAAACCAAGTTCGCGGCCGACTGGACCTGGATTCAAGACCGGGATGGGGCCAAGCACTGGGTCGTGGTCGTGAAGGCCACCTACGACATCCTGCCCACTGGCGAGCTCGCACTGGCCGACCAGCAAATCCCGCCCTCGGTCGCGGCCGAGTCGCGGGGCAAAGACGGCGAGACCAGCTTGCTCTACGAGGCCGACTTGATCGGGCCCAAACCGGGGACGGACGTCTACCTCAACGCCGAGGCCCACGCCCCCGACCGAAGACCGACCACCGCAGTCGACGCGGCGTTGGCGATCGGCGACCGAAAAAAAATCCTCGCGGTCACCGGTGACCGAACCTGGGTACGCGAGGTCGGTGTCGTCACGGCTTCGCCTCCGGCTCCCTTCGTACAGATGCCGATCGTCTATGAGCGCGCGTTCGGAGGCTTCGATGCCGACGACCCAGACCCGGCCGAGCAAGCCCTGTTCGCGGCCAACCAAGTCGGGGTCGGGGTCGCTTCGTCGCGCGTCAAACTACTCGGGACGCCCGTGCCCAATATCGAGTACCCGGACACCCGGTTTGGCGCCCGCGGCGCTGCGGGCTTCGGCGCGATCAACTGCCACTGGTCGTCGCGGGTACAGTTTGGCGGGACCTACGACACCCACTGGTCGACCACCCGCAAGCCGCTTTTGCCCGCCGACTTCGAGGATCGCTATTTCATGTGCGCGCCGCCGGACCAGCAGTTCATCCCCCACCTGCGTGGGGGCGAGGTTGTCACGCTCCTCAACCTGACGCCCTCGGGCTCGCTCCGCTTCGCGCTGCCCCGGGTAGCGATCGGCCTCGAGACCAAGATCTCCGGCGGGCTCCACCACCATCGCGCCCTCATGAACACGGTCATCATCGAGCCCGAGGTGCCGCGGGTCATCGTGGTCTGGCACGGGGCGCTGAAGTGCCACCGGGAGATGGACTACCTGGAGCGAACGCTGATCCGTGAGAAACGGTACATTTGATCCGGCGGTGGCATGGCGAACCTCACGACCCTCTCGACCCTCTCGATCATCTCGGTCGGTGCTCGAACGCCGCTCGGACTGAACGCAGCCGCCTCGGCGGCCGCCTACAGGGCCGGGTTGTCGGGGCACGGCCTTCACCCGGTGTTCGTCGACAAGACCGGCGACGCCATTCGGACTGTTCGCGATGGGCTGCTCGACCCCATCCTGGCGAGCGATGAGCGCATGGTCGCCATGGCGTCGACCGCCATCGAGGAGGCCTGCGCACCACTGTTCGAGCGAGGCAAGCCCCCGGTTGCGCTGTACCTCGCCACCCCGGAGCCCAGGCCCGGGTGGGACGAATCCGACGGACTCCGTCTCACCCGGGCCGTCCGTCGATCCGCCGAGCGCTTCGTCGATGTGCGGTCGGCCCATAGCCTCCCACGGGGACACGCGGCGGGATTGTTGGCGCTCGAGTACGCCCAGCGCGAGCTCGAAAGCGGCCAGGTCGCGGCCGTACTCGTCGGCGGAGTGGACAGCTACCTCGATGGCGTGACGATCGAGTGGCTGGACGAGCGCCGGGAGCTCGCGTCCAGCACCAACATCGGCGGGTTTTGCCCGGGCGAAGCTGCGAGCTTCGTGGTGGTCACGACCCCTACGATCGCCCGGGCGTCTGGCGTTCGGGGAGTCAGCGAGGTCCTGGCCGTCGCGTCCGCGGTCGAGGTCCACACCATCGATTCGGACTCGGTCTGCGTCGGCGAGGCCCTGTCCCAAGTGGTGCAAACAGCGTCCTCCGTGTTCGCCGCGTCCGGCCTGCCCGCCAGCGCGATGTACTGTGACATCAACGGCCAGCGCTACCGCAATGAGGAGCTGATGTACCTGGCGACCCGGCTGCCCGCTGGCCACATCGACGACGTCACGAACTACGCCATGCCGGCGAGCAGCTTCGGGGATATCGGGGCCGCCTCGGGCCCACTCGCACTCGTACTCGCGCACCAATCAGCGGCTCGGGGCTACGCCGCCGGGCCCCACTGTATGGTCTGGGGCAGCTCCATCGGAGGGACCCGAGTCGCCGCCGCGCTGCGCCTCGGTGGCACCTGAGTCGGCATCAGCGTCCGTGGAGCTCGTCCAGGGCCGCCGCGCTCAGGCTGGCCCTACACTGAATTATGAAGCTGCCGCTGTCTCACCCTTGTTGGCACAGAGGGGAATGGGGCTCTGGGGCGGGCCCTACGGCCTCGCCCGGTTTAGGCGGCAACTATCCTGACAGAGGGGGCCTCCCCCCCGAGTGGGGGCGGCCTTCGAAGCGCAGCCCGGGTGCAAAGCGGCCCCAGGGCCGCCTCAATGAGGCTGCCCCTTAGCCCCGAATTGGGGTGGCCTTCGAAGCCCACCCCGAGCGTTTTCCCAGAAGCCACCCAGGCCGCCGCAGCTCCCGGCCGAAGTCGGAGTCACCCCGCCCTCCAACAAGACCACCTCAGCCTCATTCACATTTGCCGTTGCGGGTGCCCGGGTTGTGACGGAACATCAGCTCCATGAGCCAGGACACAGAGGCTGCCCCACCGGTCGTGTTTATCTCGTATGCGTGGACATCGGATAAATATCGCGCATCGGTCGTCCGGTTAGCTGAAGATCTTCGGTTGAAGTGGGGAGTCGACGCGCGCATTGATGCTTGGGACCTCAAGCCCGGTCAGGACATGTATAGCTACATGGAGTCCATGGTTGCCGACGAGGCGACGACCCACGTGCTGCTGGTCCTCAACCCGGAATACGCGACCAAGAGCGACGCTCGTTCAGGGGGGGGTCGGCGCGGAGACCCAAGTCATCACTCCCGAGATGTACGGCGATACGGAACAGACCCGATTCGTACCTGTAGTAATGGAACACGCCGAAGATGGCAGTATGCCCCTGCCGATCTACCTCAAGAGTCGCTTCTGCATCGACCTCGCGGGTAATGACACCATCGAGGATCTCGTCCGACATCTGTACGGCAAGCCGCGGTTCGAGCGGCCGCAGCTTGGCCCAGCGCCTGACTTTGGCGACGGTGAGGCTCAAAGTCGTGCGGCGCTTGAAGCTGCGCAACGGTCACTGAGTGTCGGAGCGCGCGACAGTGTTGCGCGCCTACAGAACGCTCTCAAGGCGACGATCGAAGAAATCGATTCGCTTCGCATTCCCGATGACGAATGCAGGCCGCAGCAGGTTGAGGCTGCGATTCTCCGACTGATTGATGGCACTGTCCCCCTGCGCACGCGCGTCGTCTCGCTTGTCCGCAGCGTAGCGCAAAACCAGCCAACTCAGCAGGCATTCGATCTCTTCGAGGATTTTTTCGAGAGAGCGCTTCACATTTGCAGGCCACACAGGAATCCCACGGCATTCGAACCGGCACGATTCGTGGTACTGGAACTATTCATGCTGTACCTCGCCGTGTTGGCGAAGCACCGGGTTCTCCCTGGAATTGAAACGTTGCTGAAGGCTACATTCGTGGTCAATGGCAAGGCGAAGTCGTTCAGTGGATTTTCCCTGTCATTGAGCATAGTTTCCCAATGCACCCGCGACGCTCCCACTGGCCACCGATGGCATGACTATACCGCAAACCTTCTTCGGGATCGCTGCGACGACGAGACATCGTTCGAACAACTCCAAGAGGTGGACATGCTGCTGTTCGTCCGCTCGAGGTTTGAGGGACAACCCCGCTGCTGGCGCCCGCGCACGCTCGTCTTGCGCGGGGAGTATGCTGCTCCGTTCGACGTATTCATAGGCGCGCGGGGGGAGCGACGGATGGCCGTGTTGCGCGCATTTCTGGGAACGCCGGACCTCGGCGCCCTTGCGGACCGAGCCGAAGCGGAGTTTGCCGGGCAGCAACGTATGCTAGAGTCCCAGAACGAACCCCTCGATATCATACGTGCGATGGCTCTCCCGAGTCTACTGCCCGACCGTTTCGGCGGAGAGTTCTGATGCTGGGTCGCTCGACGCGACGGGTGGCTATTGCGACACGAAGAACCCACCGGCACGGCAACGAGCATAACGCCATGATGGAGACCTTGAGTTCCGGGATCTCGCCGTGATGCGTACGGTATGTAGATTGTGCCGGCCTGGTCGACTCGTCCTTGGCCATCTCGTCGAACAGGGCGGCCTTGTTGAAGTTCGACCAAGCCTTCGGCCTGCTCCCGACGGGCGTGCCCGGTGGCGAGCAGGCACTCGAACTTAGCGATGCGGGAGTCGATGCTCTTGGGCTTGGATGCGACAAATTCGATTGGTTCAACAGCGGGACAACGACGACTGACCGCCGGGCGAGCCACTACGGGCACACTAGCCAGGTTCGACAATACGCGACCAACTTGAAGGTGATGACTCCCCTCCAACTCGCAGAGAAGATCAAAGACGTCTGGTCGAGGATCGAGGCGCCGCCGGTGGAGGACATGCGCTCCATGAGGTGGGAGTCGGGCGCCGAGGCGGCCAAAGCGTTCACGGGGGTCAAGCCGATCGACGTCGACATCGAGTCGGTCGGCTTCGAGGTGGCCACCCCCCTGATGAACCTCCCAGCCCGCGCAGCCGCGGCCTACCTGGGACCGTACATGCTCTCCCTCTTGGACGGACTGGTCATCCAAGAGAACGCCGGCTTCCCCGTCGACATCATGACGCGCCCCCACACCCTAGCGACCATGTCGGCGCCCAATTTCTGGACTGACACCGTGGGACCCAACCTGCCCCCGGAGTGCCAGGAGGTGGTCGGCGAGGTCGCGGCCATGATCGTCGCTCATCGAGTTGCGCTGGCCCTGACGGACAAGAACGTCGCCAAGTTCGAACGACTCATCCGGGCGGTCCGCCGAGCGCTGGAACATTGACCGAGGGGGACCACCCCACCCCCACCTGAGTCGAGGAGCTCCGGCGCGTCGGTGTGCCGCGGGGTCGCAGGTCCAGGGTCCGGCGTCGCCCAGCCCTCAGCTCAGAGCCCGCAGCGCAGCGGCGATCCGCGGCAGGGCCGACTCGATGTCCCGCTCGGCGACCGCCCCCACGCTGAGCCGAAACCACCCGCGGCCCCCGTCGCCGACCCCGAAGGCCTGGAAGGGCACGATGCCCACCCGCGCCTCGTCGAGCAGGTAGCGGCGCACATCCTCGTTGGTCTCCAGCAGCTTCCCCGCCGGGGTCCGTTTTCCAAACGGCTCGATGCGAACGGTCAGGTAGATGGCGCCCATGGGCGCGACCGCGTCGACCGGGAGGCCCTCTGTTTTGAAGGCCTTGAACCCTCGGTACAAAAGCCGCAGCCGGGCCAAAATGCCGGTCTTGAACTCCGCGTGATACTCGGCGATCGCCTCGGGGTCCTCGAGCAAGCCGACCGTCGCCAGCTGCTCGGCCCGGGGCGCCCAGGCCCCGACGTGCCCCAAGATCGAGCTCATGCGCTTGATGACATCGGCCGGGCCCACCGCCCAGCCGACCCGCACACCGGTCGCCGCAAAGGCCTTGGAGATGCCGTCTACAAACACGGTCCAGCGCGCCATCTCGGGCACGAGCTGGGGCGGGGTCACGTGCTCGACCCCGTCGAAGGTCAGCATCCAATAGATCTGGTCGTAGAGCAGAAACACCGGCTGCTCACCCCGCGCCTCACGGGCGTGGTTCTCGTCCACGATGGCCTCGCAGATCCCCAGCAGCGCGGCCTTGTCGATGGCCGTCCCCGTCGGGTTCAAGGGCGAGTTGAGACACAGCAGACGGGCCTTGGGCAGGGCCTCGATCAGGGCCTCGCGGGTGGGCAAGAACTTGCTCTGCACCGTGCACGGGACCTCGAGCTTCTCGGCGCCGAGCATGTGGCAATAGTGGTTGTTGTTCCAGCTCGGCACCGGGTAGGCGACCGTGTCACCGGCATTGACCAAGGCCCGGTAGGCCGCGTAGATGCACGGCCGGGCCCCACTGGCGATGAGCACCGACTCGACCGGGTAGCGCAGCCCCAGCTCCCGCTCATAGAATGCGAGCACCGCCGCGCGCAGCTCGGGCAGACCGTTGCTCGGCGGGTAGTTGGTCTGGTTCGCCGCCAGGGCGCTCTGGATGCCCTCGCGCAGCAAGGCCGGGATCGGAAACTGGGCCGGCTTGAAGTCGCCCACCGTCAGGTTGCAGACCTCGACCCCACCTTGGACCAGGGTCCGAATCGAGGCTGCGATCGCCAGGATCTCGCTGCCCACCAGACCCGCCGCCATGGTCGAGACTCGCGCCGCGCCGGTTGGTGCCGGTCCCATCGCCAGCTCCCTGAGATCGATGACCGTATCCTTGGCGTGCTCTCCCATCGCGCGGATGATGCCGCAGCCGTCGAGCACAGACCACCCACAGAGCACCCACAGACCTGCGCATACAATTTCGCGGGTCTGGCACCCCCTGTACACTCGCAGCGATGACCGGCAATCGCCTCCCCTGGCTCGCCTCGCGCCTCCAAGGCTTCGGGACCACCATCTTCACCGAGATGACCCAACTCGCCGCAGAGCACGGCGCCATCAACCTCGGCCAGGGCTTCCCCGACTTCGAGGGCCCCGAGTTCATCAAGCGCGCGGCCATCGACGCCATCTCCTCGGGCAAGAACCAATACTGCCGCCCCTACGGCGTCCCCGAGCTCAACGCGGCGATCGCCGCCCACCAAGAGCGATTTTGGGGTCTGCGCTACGACCCCGACACCGAGATCACCGTCTACGCCGGCGCCACCGAGGCCATCTACGCGAGCTTGGCCGCCCTGTGCGAGGTCGGCGACGAGGTCATCTTGTTCGAGCCCTACTACGACTCCTACCGGGCCGGCGTGGCCATGGCCGGCGCCCACGCGCGCCTCGTGACCCTACGCAGCCCCGACTTCGACTTCGACGAGTCCCAGCTGCGCGCGGCCTTCAACCCCAAGACCCGGGCCATCCTCGTCAACAGCCCCCACAACCCCAGCGGCAAGGTCTACTCCCACGCCGAACTCGAGCTCATCGCCCAGCTCTGCGTCGAGCACGACGTGCTGGCGATCACCGACGAGGTCTACGAACACCTCGTGTTCGAGGGTCGACACCTCTCCCTCGCCGGCTTTCCGGGCATGCGCGAGCGCACCATCGTCATCTCCTCCGCCGGCAAGACCTTCTCGTTCACGGGCTGGAAGATCGGCCACAGCTGCGCCCCCGCCCCCATCACCCGGGCCCTGCGCAGCGCCCATCAGTTCATCACCTTTTGCAACGGAACCCCCTTCCAATACGCCATGGCCGAGGGCTATCGCGCCCCCGACAGCTACTTCGAGACCTTCCTCGCCGACTACCGGGCCCGCCGCGACAAGCTGTGTGAGGGCCTCGCCGACATCGGCCTCGAGGTCCTCACCCCCGCCGGCACCTACTTCGTGCAGACCGACATCCGCTCCCTCGGCTACGAGGACGACTTCGATTTCTGCCGCATGTTGCCCAGGGAGGTCGGGGTCGCCGCGATCCCGACCTCGGCCTTCTACGCCGAGCGCGAGACCGCGAAACACCTGGTTCGGTGGGCGTTTTGCAAGACCGACCCGGTGCTCGAGGAGGGTCTGCGCCGACTCAAAAAACTCTCGGGTCCGCGCACGAGGGCCGGCCAATGAAGGTCGCCGCGCTCCAGACCGACATCGTCTGGGAGGATCCCCAGGCCAACTTCGCCCGCCTCCGCCCCAAGTTCGACGAGGCCGCCGGTGCCGGCGCCCAGCTCGTGGTCCTGCCCGAGATGTACGCCTGCGGCTTCTCCATGGACACAGTCCGGATCAGCGAGCCCCTCGACGGCCCGAGTGTCGAATTCCTCCGGGCCCAGGCCGCCCGCTGTGGACTGTGGGCCTGCGGGACCGTCCCGGTGTCGAGCGAGTCCGGGCAGTCAGGGCAGCCAGACACTCGGCCGGCCAACACCTTCGTGCTCGCCGGCCCCGCGGGCGAGCTGCACCGCTACGAGAAGCGCCACCCCTTCACCTTCGCCAAAGAGCACGAGCACTATCGGGCCGGCGACGCGACCTTGACCGTGTCCCTGCCCGGTGGCCTCCGGGTCAGCCCCCTGATCTGCTACGACCTGCGCTTCGGCGATGAGTTTTGGGCCCTCGCTCACGACACCGACCTGTTCATCGTGGTCGCCAATTGGCCACAGCGCCGTCGCGAACATTGGCGCACCTTGCTGCGCGCGCGCGCGATCGAAAACCAAGCTTGGGTGGTCGGCGTCAATCGGGTCGGCGAGGCCAGCGGCCTGGCCTACGCGGGCGACAGCATGATCATCGATCCCTGGGGTGAGGTCGTGGCCGCCGCGAGCCGCGACGAGACGATGCTCTTGGCGGAGGTCAGCGCGGCGCGTGTGACCAGCGCACGCAGCAAGTTCCCTGTACTTCAGGATCGACGCCCGGCCCCTGAACCCGACCGCTGAGTCTGGACAGCGAGGGCGCGAGCTCGACCTTCGGGATGCTCGGGTCCGCGCGCGAGCGACTCGATCCAAGGATCAACCTCGCTCAATTCTGCCTTCAATCCAGGTTCGAGCGAAGCCCTATCATCGCACTTCGGGTCTGAACTCGCTAAGCTCTCGCGATGGAGCTCTCGACCCAGCGCGCGTGGTTCGCTACACCGGCGAAGCGGCGCGGTATCCGGTCCTGCGTCAGCTCGCTGGCCGCGCTCCTGTGTGCCCTCTCGACCTCCGCCTGCCTGGGTCCCAACCCGCTTTTGGGCCTCGACGACGACGACACCACCGAGACCTCTCCGGAGACCGACGAGAGCGGCAGCACAGACACCGACACGACCTCCGAATCATCCGAGACCGAGGACGACGACAGCGAGACCGGCTCGACCTGCGACAACGACATCCTCGACGGCGACGAGAGCGACCTCGACTGCGGCGGCAGCTGCGAACCTTGCGATCCGGGCCTCGCCTGTCTCACCGACAGCGACTGCGCCTCCCAGATATGTGTCGACGACCTCTGTCAGGCCCCTACCTGTGAAGACGACATCAAAAATGGAGACGAGTTCGGCATCGACTGCGGTGGGCCCTGTGTCCTGTGCAAGCGCACGCCTGTGCTCACCAAGCTCGACGACTCCAACGGGACCGACGCGACCACGCCCCGGGTCGCCGCCTTCGACGATGGCGGCTTCGCGGTCAGCTACCACGGCCCTGAATCGGCCCACATCCGATGGTTCGACGCCCTGGGTCAAGCGACCTCTCCGAGCCTCACCATCGTCGACGATCCTATTTATTCCCTGGCTCGGATCCCCATCGAGGCGAGCGACGAACACCTCCACACCATCGAGAGCCTCATATTTGGGCCCGTCGGTGGTGGCGCGGACAAGCTGGTCTCCTTTCAGCTCCAGGCCGGCGAGAGCACCCAGGTCACCAAGGTCGACACTTGGGGCGAGGTCGCCCGCGTCTCGGATCTGCGCACGGTCGGGAGCCGCGTGTTCGTGACCTGGGTCCAGGGCAAGACCGCCTACCTGAGGCGCTGGGACTACGCCCTCGCCGGCGGCGCATGGGTCGACATCGATCCTCAGCCCCTCGACGTCGTCCCCCAAGAGTTCAGCGACATCTACCCCTCGCTCAGCGAGGGCCCCGACGGCATCGTCGGGGTCGCCTGGACACGCTGTCAGTTCAACGGCAGCCCCCCCTGCGACCTCGTGGTCCGGCGCTTCGACAACAGCTGGATCGACCCAAGCCCGACCGTCATCACCCTCGATGGCAACTACACCATCGAGGCCCAGCTGGCGATCGCCGCCGACGGCCGGGCCATGGTCGCCTGGCTCGAGCTCGACATCGAAGCCATGCACCCCCACGCGCGCATGCTCGACGCCGACTTCGACCCCGACGGTGAGGAGTGGGCTCCCCAGATCACCATCCATCCGCCCAAAGAGCAGCTGATCGACGTCGCCGCTCTGAGTGACGGAAATTTCGCCCTCGCCTGGGTCGACCGAGAAAACGGCAAGGTCCGACTGCGGCGCTACACGGGCCCAGACACCCCCTTGTTGCCCGAGTTCGAGGACGAGGCCCCCTGGCCCTCGGTCGTCGAGCCGACCAGCGTCCACCTCGACAACGTCGGCAACAGCCTCTACGTGACCTGGTCCTCGGACGTCGACGGCGTCGCTCAGATCCAGGGCCAAGTGTTGTCCTACTGAGCGCCCGACCCTCGACCTGGCGGGCCCCACCCCGCACACGGGGGAAGGGCCCGCCCCTCGGTCATGAGCGCGAAGAACGGGCCCGCGGCTGGGCACCCCGAACCTCGTCGGGCGACACATCGAGAGTCCGGGCCGCCGCTGGGCCAGTCGACTCATGAGCCTCGCTCCAGCGTAGCGTTGTTCTGGAGGGACCACCGACAGATCATCGCGGGCGAGCTGTGCCAGGGTTGACGCCGGCGGCCCCCCGGTACTAGTCACCTACCCGTGGCGACCTGCTACTTCACTCTCGACAGCGCCCAGGCCCTGCTCCCTAGCGTCAAGCGGCAGCTCGGTCAGGCCCTCCAGCTGCACGGCCACCTCCGGGCTCGGATATCGCAACTGGACGAGCTCGGACTCGAAGTCAGCTGGGCGATGCTGCGTGGTGACGAGCCCGCTGAGGAGCCCGTCGAGGTCAGTCCCACCCAGGCCCTGGATCTCGAGCGCGCGCGCATGCTCTACGTGGCGCTGCGCGAGAGCGTCTCCGAGATCGAGGCCCTCGGCATCGAGGTCAAGGCCGTGATGGATGGGCTCGTCGATTTCCGCAGCTGGCACGAAGGCCGCGACGAGGTCTTCCTGTGCTGGAAGCTGGGCGAGCCGAGCATTCAATGGTTCCACGGGCTCGACGATGGCTTCGACGGCCGTCGAAGTGTCGACGGTGAGCGCTTCACCGACACACGCGAGCCCGAGCTTCACCCCGAGGTCTGAGCGGCCCTGGATCGACGGATCCCCTCGGCCACGATCACGATCACGATCACGGGCGTGTCCGGGTGAGATCCGTCGACCCGAGATCACCCAGACCGCGCTTTCTCACCCACGCGAAGCTCCTGCGAGCTACGCCCCGACTGCGCCCTGCGGCACCCATATCGTCGGCGAGCGCGGATGTTGACCTCCGCACTCGTCACGCCGTAGCCTGGCCGCGCGATGGTGTCCGAGTTCGCTCGGCCCAATAGGGAATCCGGTGAGAATCCGGAGCTGCCCCGCAGCGGTAAGCGAGAACGAAGGCGCAAGACACACTGGCTCCGGCTGGGAAGTGGCGCTGCTAGGATCGACCTCGGTCGAGCGCTCGTGAGTCCGAATACCTGCCGTCGCCCGTAGCCCATCACAATCGGGCGCGGTCCGGACCTGGAGCTTCGCGGGAGGCATGAGGGTCGTCGTGTGGACCGCGCTTTTGTCCAGACCTCGATCTGCTCCCCCTCGCACGCGCCATGTCGCTCGCGGGAGCGAAGGTCGAGGCAGGTGTCGGGCAAGGACGTCCACGACCCCTCATCGCGGCTCTCTCCTCGAGCCTGGTCGCCAGACCAGCGGCTTCGCGCCCTGTTTGCGCACTCAGGAGAGACCCGAATGTCGACCGTCAACACCCCCCAGCGCTCCGCCTCCCCGACTCCCCCAGCTCACCCAGCTCACCCCGCTCACCCCGCTCACAGCCAGGCCCCACGGATCCTCAGCGCAGCCGGCCTCACCCCGGCCAGCCTCACCGAGCTCCGGGCCCACTTCGAGACCGCGGCCTCGGGCCTCGCGGGCATCGACTGCGACAAGCTCGCGCAGCGTACCTTCGAGGGCCTCTTCGACGGCATCCCCAGCGCCGACGTCGAGCGCCTCGGGATCCGCAGCGCGGCCGCCCTGACCGCCGAAGACCCCATGTATGCGCGGGTCGCCGCCCGCCTGCTCACCCGCGACATCCGGTCCGAGTGCGAGGCCGCCGGGATCCGCAGCTTCGACCAATCCATCAAAGCAGGGATCGCCGCTGGCATCATCAATGGCCGGCTCACAGCGATGTACGTCGCTCACTCGCGCGAGGTCGAGGCCGCCATCGACAACGGCCGCGACGACCTCTTCGAGTACATGGGCCTGCAGACCCTCTACGACCGCTACCTGCTGCGCCACCCCCAGACCCGCAAGGTCCTCGAGACCCCGCAGATGTTCTTCATGCGGGTCGCCCTCTCGCTCGCCGGAGAGCTCGACGCCTGTCTCGCGCTCTATGCCCGCATGTCCCGGCTCGAGTACCTGACCAGCTCGCCCACCCTGTTCAACGCCGGCACCAACCGCGAGCAGCTGTCGAGCTGCTTCCTGCTCGACTCCCCCGAAGATCACCTCAAAGACATCTACGATGTCTACACCGACGTCGCCTTGCTCTCCAAGTACGCGGGCGGCATCGGCCTCGCCTATCACCGGGTCCGCTCCCGCGGATCGCTGATCCGCTCCACCAACGGCCACAGCAGCGGGATCACCCCCTGGCTCAAGACCCTCGACGCCTCGGTCGCCGCGGTCAACCAAGGCGGCAGGCGCAAGGGTGCCTGCTGCGTCTACCTGGAGACCTGGCACGCCGACATCGGCGAGTTCCTCGAGCTCCGGGACAACACCGGCGACGAGGCTCAGCGAACCCACAACTTGAATCTCGCCAACTGGATCCCCGACCTGTTCATGCGTCGGGTCGAGGCCGACGAGATGTGGTCCCTCTTCGACCCCAAGCAGGTCCCGCACCTGCCCGACCTCTACGGCGAGGCCTTCGACGAGGCCTATGCCCAGGCCGAGCGCGAAGGCCTGTTCGAGCGTCGGATCCCCGCCCGCGCCCTCTTCGCTCGCATGATGCGGACCCTGGCCGAGACCGGCAACGGCTGGATGACCTTCAAGGACAAGTCCAACCAAGCCTGCAATCAAACTGCCGAGCCCGGCCGCGTCGTCCACCTCTCCAACCTCTGCACCGAGATCATCGAGGTGACCTCTCGGGACCAGAGCGCCGTTTGCAACCTCGGCTCCATCAACCTCGCCGCCCACATGCGCGAGACCGGGGGCGGCCTCCAGGTCGACTGGTCCAAGCTCGCCCAGACCGTCGACATCGCCGTGCGTCAGCTCGATCGGGTCATCGACTTGAACCTCTACCCGATCGCCTCCACCGAGCGCTCCAACCGGCGTTGGCGCCCGGTCGGCCTCGGGCTCATGGGCCTCCAAGATCTATTTTTCAAGCTCGGTCTCAGCTTCGACGAGCCAGCCGCCCGACAGCTCTCGCGTCGAATCTCGGCCGAGATCTACTACGAGGCGCTCTCGACCAGCTGTGACCTCGCTCGGGAACTCGGCCGACACCCCGCCTTCCCCGAGACCCGGGCGGCTCGCGGCGCGCTCCAGTTCGACGCCTGGGGCGAGCAACCCGACGACCCTCGGCGCTGGTCCACCCTGCGCGAACGAATCAAAGCCCACGGATTGCGCAATTCCTTGCTCATTGCGATCGCCCCCACTGCGACGATCGCCTCGATCGCCGGGGTCTACGAGTGCATCGAGCCCCAAGTCTCGAACATCTTCAAGCGCGAGACCATGTCCGGTGATTTCCTGCAGCTCAACCGCTACCTCGTCGCCGAGATGCGAGCCATGGGCCTGTGGACCGACCACAACCGGCGCCGGATCATCGCCGCCGAGGGCTCCGTACAGGGACTGAGCGAGCTGCCCGAAGCCATGCGCCGCCGCTACCGGACCGTGTGGGAGCTGCCCATGCGCTCGCTGATCGACATGGCCGCCGCGCGCGGGCCCTACATCGACCAGAGCCAATCCCTCAATCTGTTCGCCGAGTCCCCCAACATCGGTCGGCTCAGCTCCATGTACATGTACGCGTGGAAGCGCGGCCTCAAGACCACCTACTACCTGCGCTCCCGGCCGGCGACCCGCATCGCAGCGGTCGGCTCCCAGGTCGACATTCCGGTCTCCACCGAGCCCGACTCCCAGATCGAGGCCGAGGCCGAGGCTGCCCGAGCGGCCGCGATCGCCTGTTCACTCGAGAACCCTGAGACCTGCGAGGCCTGTCAGTGAGTACCTCGAGGACCAACCCGGACCCCAGCCGGCACCCCGCTCAGGCTCTCGAGCCAAACCCGAAATCAGACCCGCAGCCAGGCCCACAGCCAGCCCCACAGTCAGTACCCGACCGGCCTCGCCGCCTGCTCGATCCCGGCCTCGACCTCACGCTCCGGCCGATGCGCTACCCGGTCTTCTACGACATGTACCGGGCAGCCATCCGCAACACCTGGACCGTCGAAGAGGTCGACCTCAGCTCGGACGTGCAGGACATCCACCTGAAGATGAGCGAGGCCGAGCGCCACCTGATCCGCCGCCTGGTCGCGTTCTTCGCCACCGGCGACTCGATCGTCTCCAACAACCTCGTGCTCAACCTCTATCGCCACCTCAACGCCCCCGAGGCCCGCATGTACCTCTCGCGGCAGCTCTACGAAGAGGCCCTGCACGTCCAATTCTACCTGACCTTGCTCGACACCTACATGCCCGACCCGCGCGAGCGGGAGCAGGCCTTCGCCGCCGTCGAGAGCATCCCCAGCATCAGGGCCAAAGCCGAATTTTGCTTCAAATGGATCGAGTCGATCCACGACCAAAACCGGCTCGAGACCCGGGCTCACCGTCGGAGTTTCCTGCTCAACCTGATCTGCTTCGCCGCGTGTATCGAGGGCCTGTTTTTCTTTGCGGCCTTCGCCTACGTCTATTTTCTGCGCTCCAAGGGCCTGCTTCTCGGCCTCGCCAGCGGCACCAACTGGGTATTTCGAGACGAGAGCATGCACATGGCCTTCGCCTTCGAGGCCGTCGAACAGGTCCGCCGCGAGGAGCCCGAGCTCTTCGACGCCGAGCTCGAGGAGCAGGTCGCCGGCATGCTCGAAGAAGCGATCGATGTCGAGCTCCAGTTCGCCGAAGACCTGCTCTCCCAGGGCGTCGCCGGTCTCTCGCCCACCGCCATGCGCCAGTACCTCCAGTTCACCGCCGACCAGCGCCTCGCCACCCTCGGCATGCGCCCTCGATACCGGGTCTCCAACCCCTTCGACTTCCTCAACTTGCAAGACGTCCAAGAGCTCGCCAACTTCTTCGAGCGGCGCGTGTCCGCCTACCAGGTCGGCGTCGAGGGGGAGGTGGTCTTCGATGTCGACTTCTGAGACCCCTCTGGACTCCTCCCGCGCTCCTGGAAGGATCCGCTCGTCGGTCTTGCTCGACATGGTGTTCCCGGGCCAGACCAACCACCGGGGCACCCTCTTCGGCGGCGTCGCCCTGGCGCTCATGGACAAGGCCGCGTTCATCGTCGCCTCCCGCTATGCGCGTCGCAACGTCGTCACCGCGCGCGCCGGCCAGACCGACTTCAACGTGGCTATCGCCATCGGCCAACTCGTCGAATTGCACGCGAACATCGTCGAGACCGGTCGAAGCTCGATGACCATCGAGGTCGAGCTCTACGCCGAAGACCTGATCAGCGGTGATCGCTGCCTGGGCACACGCGGCCGCTTCGTCATGGTCGCCCTCGACGCCCACGGCCAGCCCACGCCGGTACCGCCGATCGTGGAGCAACCCGGACTCATCGCTGAATCCACCTGACTCCGGGGAATGTACCGTTCGCACGACTTGGGGATCCCTTTGTGGCGAACCTGCGCATCCCGAACGCCTCCAAGGCTGCGAGCACTCGCGGGCCGTCGTCCAGCGATGCACGCACCCATACGTCGAGTTCCTGTGTAGCCCGCAGGCAGCCATGAATCATGGCTGCACACCACTCGACAGCGACGTGCTCCATCGCCGGCGAGGCGGAACTCCGCTACGCCAATCGGAGAAGGTCGAAGACGACGAGACACCCGCGAGTGCGGATGGTTCCTCTCCCCGGCAACCAGCAATCATTTCGAATGCTGACCACCAAGTCTTCCCCTTCCTGCATGCCGCTCGTAGGTCGACGGGCATGGGGCAAAATGCATCGTCGTCCCTCGACTCCACTGCCGAGTAAAGCCGCCTGCCAATACGGTGACGCGATATGCTCGCAGCATGCACGCGAAGGCGCCCCGTCGACGACCGAGCCCGCCGACCACCCGCTCCCTGCTCGGCCTGCTGGTGCTCGCCCTGAGCCTGGTCTCGCTCGCCTGCACCCGCTCCAAGCCGGCTCCCGAGACCGAGACCGAGGCCGACCACGGTCCAGTTGTCCTCGATCTCTGGGCTGGGGTTGCCCCGCTCACGCCCGAGGCCGACGACTTGATGGACGAGCTGAGTCCTCACCCCGGGCCGCAAAAGCCCGCTCAGGTCGGCGAGGAGATCGAGCTTCCGTTCCCGCCTCCGACTCCCGATACGCCCCCCGTTGGCATCACCGTCGCCCCCAGCGCAGACCTCGAGGTCCTGCGCCAGGGTCCAGAGGGCGAGCACGCCTTGGTCGAGGCCATCCGCGCGTCCTTCAACCACCCCATGGTTCCCCTGGCCTCGATCGAGGACCTCCGGGAGCTCCCCGTCCCTCTGCAGATCGAGCCCGCGGTCGAGGGCGAGTTTCGTTGGTTGGGCACACGCACGGTGGCCTTTTATCCCCAGGGGCGGCTGCCGTTTTCGACCCGCTACGAGATCGAGATCCCCGCGGGCACCGAGTCCACCCAGGGCACCACCTTGGCCAAAGCGGTGCGCTGGTCGATCACCACCCCCAGTTTGGCCCTCGAGCGCAGCTACCCCGCGGCCGCAGACGACGCCCACGTCGTCCTCGATCGCCCGATCGTGCTGCGCTTCAACCAACCGGTCGACGCCGAGGCGATCACGGCGGCCCTGCGCCTCCGCGGCCGAGGCAAGTCGCTCGCCCTCGAACACATCCCCGCTTCGCGCTGGGGTGAGGACCAATTCGCGCCCCACCTGCTCGGCTGGGTGCCGAGCGAAGACGGCTGGGAGCGCGATCGCATCGTCGTCCTGCTGCCCAAAACCCCCCTCGATCCCAACACCCGCTACAGCGTCGAGCTGGCCCCCGGTGTGTACGGCGAGGGGCCCCTGCGCAGCGCCAAGATCAAGTTCAAGTTCAAGACCTACCCGCCGCTCAAACTCTCTGTAGGCCGCTGCGACCCCGCGCCCTGTTCAGCCACCTACGGCATCCACCTCGAGGCCAGCAACCAAATCACCGACGCCCGGATCATCGACAGGGTCCATGTCGAGCCGCCCGTGGACGACCTGCGCATCGACCCGAGCTGGCGCGGGATCCAGATCAGCGGCGATTTCGAGGGCGAGCGCAGCTACAAGGTCACGGTCGACGCAGGCATCGAGGATACCTTCGGCCAACACCTCGCCAAGCCCTTCTCGGCCACGGTCAAGCTCGGGGCCCTCGAGCGCAACCTCCAGGTCTGGCCCCAGACCCAACACCCGGCGATCATCGAGGCCAGCGCCGGGCACACCATCAAGCTCCAGATCGCGGGTCAGCGCGAGCTCGAGATCATGGCCGTGTCCTTCGGCAGCGACGACATCGAGAAGCACTACAACAGCGGCACCTACGGGGGCCACTGGCCCAGCAACTTGGGCGAGCCGACCTACACCAAGATCCTCGACGTCGCCGACTCGCGCAAGCGCAAGCGCACCCTCGAGATCGACGTCGACGAGCTACTCACGGGGACCGACAACTTCGTCTACCTCATGGCCCGCTCCGAGACCTACACCCGGTGGGGCTACGAGCAGCGCGACACCTTGAGCCAGGTCATCCAGGTCACCAACCTGGGGGTCAGCGTGGCCCTCGATCGGGAGCAAGCAGAGATCTTGGTCACCGAGCTCGACACGGGTGCGCCCGTAGCAAAGGCCGATGTCCAACTCATGTTCGAGTACGGTCGACGCAGCGTGTGGAAGGGGGTCACCGACCGCGACGGCGTGGTCCGGGCCCACGTGCCCAAGGGTAGCAACCTCCGCATGATCGTGTTGGCCCAACGCAACGACGATTCCGTATTCCTGCCCTTGGACACCAGCGACCTCGAGGGCCGCTGGGTCACCGGTCTGCTCGGCACACCCGCCGAGGACCAGGTCCGGGCGTTCATGTTCACCGACCGCGAGCCCTACAAACCCGGCGAAGAGGTCCACCTCGTGGGCTTTGTACGCCGCGAGACCAAGGGACCCAAAGGTGGGGTCGAGGCCTGGGGCCCCGGCCGTAGGGGCACCTACAAGGTCACCTCTCCCCGGGGCGTGGAGGTCCAGACCGGCGAGCTGCAAATCAGCTCCTTCGGGACCTTCAGCGTCGACATTCAGACCGACAAAGACGGCGACACCGGCCAGTATCGCTTCGAGCTCGAGTACGACAGCCTGTTCAGCGCCGCTGAATCCTTCAGCCATAGCTTCGCTGTCGAAGCATTCCGGACCCCCGACTTCCAAGTCGAGGTCGAGCGCCCATCCTCGGATCCGCTGTACTTCGGCGACCAGCTCGAGGTCGAGATCCGGGGCCGCTATCTCTTCGGTGCCCCCATGATCGGCGCCGAGGCCCGCTACACCCTGACCCGTGACGACACCAATTTTCGACCGCCGGGAGAGGGCCTCGCCGACTTCCACTTCGCCTCCTCCGCCTCGCGCCGAGGTTGGCACTGGGGCGGCTCGTGGGGCTTCGGGCTGTCCTCCCTTCAACTCGCCACCGGATCCGAGCCCCTCGACAGCGACGGTGTGGTGACCGTGCGCCACGCCCTGGCCCTGGTCGAGCCCCCCGCACCGGACGCTCCGAAGCCGCCCAAAACAGACTCCGATCCACAGCCACCCCGGCCCCAGGCCGCCACATTCACGGTGAGTGCGACCGTGACCGACGACAACCGCCAGGCCATCGCCGGCAGCGGCAGCTTCGTGGTCCACCCCAGCGCCTACTACGTCGGCCTCCGCAGCGAGCGCTCCGTGCTCAAAGCCGGGGAGCGCACCCGCGTGGACGCGGTCGTCGTCGACGTCGATGGCCAACGCATCCCCGATGTCGGATTCAGCCTGAAGGTCCTGCGCAGCGAGACCACCCGCAAGGCCGTTCAAAACCACGGCGTCTGGAGCTTCGAGTACAGCACCGAGAAGGTCGAGACCAGCGCCTGCGACCTGCACTCGAAGGCCACGCTCACCGGCTGTGAGATCCAGGTCGGCGAGGCTGGCTCCCACGAGATCATCGCCGAAATCCGCGATGGCGAGGGTCGCCTCAACCGCGCCGTGCTCGAGATTTTCGTCCACGGTGAGGACGCCGTGGTCTGGGACCGCGACGACAAACACGTCGACCTGGTCCCCGACAAGAGCAGCTATGAGCCCGGCGAGACCGCCAAAATCCTGGTCCGCTCGCCCTTCCAAGAGGCCCGCGGTCTGCTCGTCGTCGAGCGCGAGGGCATGGCCCAGACGCACCTCCTCGATGTGCACGGCGGCGTCGCCGTGGTCGAGGTCGAGATCGAGGCCGAGATGGTCGCCGGAGTCACGGCCTCGGCCATCCTCTCGCGGCCCCGCACCCATATCGACGGCGCCCCAGACGACCAGGACCTCGGCGCTCCCGCGGCCGCCAGCGGGCAGATCGAGCTCGGGGTCTCGACCGCCAGCAAGACCGTATTTGTCGAGGTCACCCCGGCTGCGAGCACCGTCGAGCCCGGGGCCACGCTCCGGATCGACCTCGAGACCCGCGACGACGAAGGCGAGCCGATCGCGGCCGAGCTCGCCGTGTTCGTGGTCGACGAGGGGGTCTTGAGCCTCATGGGCTACTCGACCCCAGACCCCCTGAGCTTCTTTCACTACAGGCGCCCCGGTCAGGTCGGCCTCTACGCCGATCACCCGCTGATCTTGCCCCGCGAGGTCGCCCAACAACCATCCACATCCACGACGACCCCCACGCCCGACGAGCCCAATCAGCAAGGCCGGTTCTTCCACCTCCTCGGAGATGCGACCGGCGAGGCCTACGGCGTCGGCGGCCTCGGCCTCTCGGGTACCGGCGGTGGCGGTGGCGGTGGCGGCTTTGGTTCGGGCATCATCGGTCATGGTGGCGGGACTGGAACCGGGTCCGGCTACGGTCTGGGCGGCGGCAAGCGGAACAAAGACAAGACCACCAAGCCCCAAAAAGGCAGGCCCAATCCCAACAGTCGGGCAACGGAGACCGCCGTACCCATGGCCGCGCCCCCTCCACCGGCCAGTCCCGCCGCGCTCGACCCCAACGCGGCCATGGCCCAGGAGGTCTCCCTGCGCAAGCTGTTTGCGACCACCGCCCACTTCGAGTCTGAGCTCGAGACCGGCGACGACGGTCGGGCCAGCATCGAGATCGACATGCCCGAGAACCTGACCAGCTTCAGGATCATGGTCGTGGCCATCGACACCCAGACCCACGATCGCTTCGGCAGCGGTGAGTCCTCGGTCCGGGTCCGCAAGTCGATCATGCTCCGCCCCTCCCTGCCTCGGTTCTTGAACATGGGCGACCGCTTCGAGGCCTCGGTCATGGTCGACAATCAAAGCGACTCGACGCAGGTGGTCATGGCCGGCGTCCGCGGCATCAACGTGGTGCTCCCTGAAAAGGCCCTCGCCGAGACCAGTATCGAGATCCCCGCCGGCGAGTCGCGAGAGCTCCGCTTTCCCCTGGCCGTCGACCGACCTGGGGTCATGCGCCTCCAGTTCGCGGCCCTCTCCAACCGAGGACGCGACGCCACCGAGATCGAGATCCCCGTGCTCGTACCCGCCACCAAGCAGGCCTTCGCCGACTACGGTGTGACCTCGAGCTCGGTCCAGCGCCAGGTCCAGATCCCCGAGGACGCCCTCTCGGGCTTCGGAGGTCTCGAGGTCTCCATGTCCTCTACGGCCCTCAACGGCCTCGAGGATGCGGTCGAGTACCTCGTCTCCTACCGCTACGAATGTGCCGAGCAGACCGCCAGCCGAATCCTGCCGATCTTCGCGCTCGGCGACGTGCTCGACGACTTCCCGATCGCCGAGGTCCACGACCGGGCTCACCGCGATCAGCTCGCCGACGCGGGCATCGAGAGGTTGTGGGGCAACCAGAACTGGGACGGCGGATTCGGCTACTGGGGCACGGGGCAGCAGGAGAGCTGGCCCTACGTGAGCACCTGGGCGACCCTTGCCCTGCTCGAAGGCAAAAAGTCCGGCTACGCCGTCGACCAGGACAAGCTCGACCGAGCTCTGGGCTACCTGGACAACTACATTCGCAATGGCACGACCACCCGCTGGGGGTCCTACTACGACTGGACCTCCAGGGCCTTCGCTCTGTGGCTGCTCGCCCGCGAAGACCGAGGCCCAGAGCTCTTCGACCAGGTCTGGGCCAAGCGCAAACGCATGCCCCTCTACGCCCGGGTCCTGCTCATGAGCGCCGCCCATCGCTACGGCCGTGAGGCGCCCGTCGCCGAGGTCCTCGAGGAGCTGCGCGCCTCGGTGGTCGAGAACGCCCGGGTCATCCACTTCGCCGAGTCGAAGACCGAGACCTCGAGCCAGGGCCTGACCCTGCTCATGCACTCGAATACACAGACCGACGCGATCGTGCTCATGACCCTGATCGAGCTCGGCGAAGAGCTCGACGACGACGGCATGGCGCCCAAGATCATCGCCGGGATCATGGCCGACCGAGATCCGCGCAAAGGCGGGCGGTGGACCAGCACCCACGCCAACGCCTGGGCGCTCATGGCTGCCGCCCGCTACTACGAGGTCGTGGAGTCGGAGACCCCCGACTTCAAGGCTCGGATCTGGCTCGACGCGACCTATGCGGGCGAGCACGAGTTCAAGGGCCGGGACATGACCATGATCAACCAACACGTACCCATGGCGGCGCTCTTGGGCGCTGCGCCTGGGAAGACCGGCCCGCTCGGCAAAGTCGAGAGCCTGACCTTGGCCAAGGACGGCCCCGGCAAGCTCTACTATCGCCTCGGGCTGCGCTACGCCCCCGCCGACTTCGACATGAAGCCGGTCGACCGCGGGTTCACGGTCTCGCGCCGCTACGAAGCCCTGCCCCGCGAAGGGGAGAGCGAGGCCGACCCGGATGCAGTCCAGCAGCTCGAGGATGGGAGCTGGGTGATCGAGGCGGGGACCAACGTGCTCGTATCCCTGACTCTCACCAGTCAAGATCGGGCCAGCTATGTGGTCGTCGACGATGCCCTTCCGGCTGGGTTCGAGGGTCAAAATCCGCGGTTCTCGACCAGCGTGGGGGTGCGTGATGTGAGTACGGTCGACTACGGATATGGGGGGTATCGCTATGGGACTCCCCAGCGCTCGGGGTTCCACTTTGCGGCCTCCGGGTTTGGGTGGTGGTTCCCAGCCTATACATTTGACCACAAACAGATGCGTGACGACCGGATGCTGTTGTTCGCCGATTGGCTGCCAGCGGGTGTGTATACGTACAGCTACACCGCGCGGGCGACCAACATTGGCACCTTCGTATTGCCTCCGGTGCACGCTGAGGCGATGTATGAGCCGGAGCGATTTGGGCATGGAGGTTCTTCGACTGTCGAGATCGTTGCCGCCGATTAGGGGTCCCGGGACCGCCCCGAGCCCACCAAGGCCACCAAGGCCACCTCGACGATATGGGCTCGAATCCGCGGCCCAACTCCAGATAGGCCTCAAGTGCCTTCGGTCTCGGCGGTGCGGGCCGTCGAGGGCCGCATCGTGTCGCTCTCGCTGATGGTGTAGGTCAGCCGAGGGTAGATGAAGTCCGTCTCCTGGTTCTCGCGGCGTCGCAGCTTGTAGAATGCACGGCGCTCATCGTCATCGGCCAACGTCAGGAGCGTGCCCTCCTCGAAGCGCATCCCCTCGCCGCGATCGCGCACAAAGGTGCGGGACGTCCGGAAGGTGATACCCAACCACTGGTTGTCGGGTCGCTGGCCGGCCCTGTCCAGCACGATCTTGTGCTTGAACCGCCGGTTGGTGTCGAGGGAGAAGACCACGACGCTGTGGTGGGTCAGGGGGACCTCAAATGCGTCGCCGCCGGGCTCTTTGGACTGGATGACCAGCATGCGCGGCGGGTTCGCCCGCTCGGGATATCGGTAGCAGGAAAATACGGCGATGGACGACCCATCCTCCAGATCCAGGGCCTGATCCGAGTGAAAACCCATGGTGGCGTAGGCGTTGCTGTAGTTCTCGATGAGGGCATTATTGAAGGCCATCGGAAGCGACGCGACTTCTCGAATCTGCTGGGCCAGGCGCAGGTGCACCGACTGGAAGCACTGCGCCGGGGCGGCATACTGAGTGGTGGTGCGCACGATGGGGACGCCACGCGTCTCGGTGCCCTCGACAAGCACCGTACCCTGCCGCCCCCTGCCCACCTGTTCGAACCACACCGACGTCTGCAACTCCTCAAACAGGTTGCCCTCGACAGGAACGGTGTGGCATTGAAACTCGTCCACCATCTCAATCACATTCCGGTTTGGTGTAGTCACCCTTGTTCATGCTGAATAGAAATCCATCACCGTAGTCGATGAACTCATCGCTGCGATTCTCCTCGGCGTACAGCTTGCGCAGTTCGGCCATGCCCTCGGGCGTGGGCGACTCCAGGTCGACCAGCGCGCCATCCATCTCGAGGAAGGTGTGGCCATCCTCGTGAACTGCCTCGCGCGCCGAGCAGCGGACCACGTACCCCAAGCGGGTGGGCAGCTGTGCAGCGTCCAGCCCCGAGGGTCGGATCTCGTGCGTGTACAGCCTATTGGTGGACAGCGGCATGAAGAACACCGAGTTGGGGTATAGCGTCACACTGAACTGTTTTATGAGGGTACACCCAAGCCGCTTCGCCACCGGCGTCTTCAGGCGAAAGTGTAGCCTGGTCAGCCCGCTGGTGCGCTTGTAGCCGCGATCAAAGGGGTCGGTGGCCAGTGGCTGCAGCTTGTCGCAGTGGTCATAGAAGGTGCAAAATGCCATGATGCCATTCCTCGGCATATCCTTGGTCTTGTCCGCATGCCCCTTGATCTTGGCCTTGGTCTGCCTCTGCGTGGCTGTGGCCGCAGTGTTCCAGTAGATCTGCGCCAGGACGTGGTTCAGACGCGCCTGGTTCTGGAAAATGTCGACCGCCTCCTGGTTCAGAGCATCGACGATATCTCTGTCGTCCGCGCGAAAGTTCCTCGTCGGGCCCGACAGGTTGCTGGAGCATCGCAACAGTCGAAAGTGTAGCGCATCGCCGTTTTGGGCGACCGGCGTCAAGTAGACTCCAGTACGGTGGGCCTTCCCGGGTTTGTTGGACTCCGTGAGAGACTGAAATGGGTGGGCCTCCCGGATCCGGTTGAAGTAGTCGAGGCTAGGGTCAAAAAATCGCCGATACAACACGCCTACATCGTGCACGAGGATGGGAACCCGGCCCAAGTCCACGACCGGCCAGGACCCTTGTTTTCGTCGTAGTGTGAGAGCTCCCGGACGACCATCACCCGCGCAGCCGCCTTTAGCTCGATCTCGAGGCCCGCGGCCTTGGCAATCTCGCCACACAGGTACACGGTCTTTGTTGAGAAGCTGGGCAAACGAGAAGGTCGATCAGTGACGGTGAGCACCATTCCGCAAAAGTCCTCGATCAACTCCTCATCTTCCAACCTGGAGAGCACGAGCAGGATGGTGTTTGTCTTGATG
>Ga0256845_1000190_pt1 | contig 56692 bp, 45 predicted proteins | sample RiftiametaG_FD_189101 | JGI IMG/M metagenome (GOLD analysis project Ga0256845, IMG submission 189101) | Tube worm associated microbial communities from hydrothermal vent at the East Pacific Rise, Pacific Ocean - Riftia | ecosystem: Host-associated > Annelida > Integument > Unclassified ...
CTTTAGCATCCATAATGTGTAAAATTTTTATAGTTAAAATTAATAAATTTTTCAGAACACTTGTTCAGACCATGGTCTGAACAAGTGTTCTGAAAGTGACTTTACACACTTTATTGGATACTACCTTATAAAATTAAATTCAGATATATACTCTGAACAAATAGACAATAAAATCCCTTGGAATGCTTGGATAAACAATTCTACATTGCCCGAAGAATTTATAAATGAAATTAACAACCGTGTTTCAAAAAAACTAAGTAATCATAAACTTTTATTATCCGTAAGTCTCTTAAATACAGACCGTAGCGATTTACTTGAAGATTATGACGGAACTATTCCGAATTATTCTTCATTGAACGATACCAATATTGAAAATGCTTATTTTAAACATTTAGAATATCTAATATCAAGATTTAATCCTGACTATTTGGTAATTGCTATGGAAGTAAATGAACTAAAACTTAAATCTGAAACTAAATGGGCAGAATATAAAATATTAATGAATAATATCCGAAATAGAATAAAAGATACTTACCAAAATTTACCATTATCGGAATCCATTACTTTACACAATTGGTTTAAGCCGGAAGTTACAAATCAAACAGATTTTATTTCAGAAATCAGTAATTATGTTAACCAAAATTTAGATTTTGCTGCAATTAGTTATTATCCGTTTTTTAAAGGACAACATACAAAAACAGAATTTCAGCAAGCATTTGATTTTTTACATTCAAAAGTTACAATTCCTATTTCTATTGTTGAAACAGCACATTTGGCAGAAGATTTAAATATCGTCAGTTTTAATCTAAATATTAAGAGTGATGTATGCGAGCAAAAAGATTATCTTGAAACACTACTTTTAAATGCATATAATCAAAATTATAAATTTATTATTTGGTGGTCATATCGAGATTATGATAAACTTTGGGAGACTTTTCCTGCTGAATATAAAGATATTGGTAAATTATGGAGAGATACCGGATTACTTGATGAAAATGGAACAGAAAGACCTTCATTAACAATTTGGAAAGAAATATTAGAAAAATAAAAATTACCGGTAAAGTATATAAATCATTATATAATAATTGATTAAAAAAAGATTTACAATAAATTAAAAATGAAGTATTTTTAAATATTCAATGCTTTATACATAAACCGATATAATTAATAATTTTATACTATGAAGAATTTTTTGTTAACAGTTGTATTATTGATTTCGGTATTTGCGGCAGAAGCTCAAATTTTAGTTCCGAAAAAAGATTATGTTCCCGAAATACGGAAATCACGATATAGTTTTGGTATCTGTTTAATATCAAGTGCCACATTTCATGTTTCGTTTGGTATAATGCGTGAAAACCCCGATAGCACACACGAAGTTATTTTTCTTACAAAAAGTGCATTTGTAAGACAAGCAATGGGCTACGAAGCATCAAAAGCTAATCCCGACAAGGTTAATTTTTTTGAAAAATATGAGATAGACCCAAAAATTTTAAATGAACTGTGGAAATTAAAAAACGATATTAATCCTTACAGTAGAGAAGCAGGATGGGGAACACCAAGCGGAATACCGTCGAAAGCACAATTCGGAATGTTAAGGCAGTTTGGTATTTCGCGAATGTCGGACTATGCTTACGGCGAAAACCTGTGGAAATTTCTTAAAACAGTAAGCGATGCAGGCTGGGTTGCCGAATATCAAAGTAAAAAATAATTATAATAAAGCACCGCAATATTTACAATGTGTAGCATCAATATCGTGTCCTTCTTTTAAACATTCGGGACATACCTGAGTAGTGGCTTTTTTCTTTTTCTCTTTACCTATTTCAGCAGTTACTATTCCCGTTGGAACAGCAATTATTGCATAACCCAAAATCATAATAAACGATGCAATAAACTGTCCGATAGTAGTTTGCGGAGTAATATCGCCAAAACCTACGGTGGTAATAGTTACAATTACCCAATACATACTACGGGGAATACTGTCGAATCCGTTTTGTTGTCCTTCTATCAGATACATTACCGCTCCGATAATTATTATTATCATTAATACGGCATACAAAAAAATACTTATTTTTACTCTGCTGGCTTTAAGTGCCCGTATCAAATAATTTCCTTCGTTGATGTAACGATTTATTTTCAATACCCTGAAAATACGTAATAATCGTAATGCTCTAATAACCATAAGCCCGTGAGTGCCGGCTATAAACAATCCGATATACGACGGCATAAACGACAAAAAATCTATTATCCCGTAAAAACTGAAAATAAATTTTGCTGGTCGCCTTACAACCATTAACCTGACAAGATATTCAAAAGTAAAAATAAGTGTTATTGACCATTCGAGATATTGAAAAAAAATACCGTAATTTTGTCCTATATTTTCAACACTTTCGAGTATTACGGCAAGTATGCTTATTGCTATAAGAATAATAAGAACAACATCAAACAGTTTGCCTGCCGGAGTATCGGCTTCAAAAATTATTTGATAAAGATTTTCACGTGTTTTTTTCAATATCATAACTATTTTTACTATTTATTTTTACATAAAGTTATATTATTTATTATATATCCGACAAACAATTATGCATAAAAATATTTTTTTATAACTTCACAAAATCAATTAATTACACTTTAATTTTAAGCTAATGAGATTATTAATAATAAGTTTAGTTTTAACTTTACTTACAATATCGGCTTGTAACAGAACACAAAAAGAGAGTGTTGTCGAAAAAGCACCCGATACCGAAAAGCATGTAACAAAAAAAGCTACAAAAACCGCTGTTAAAAAAGCTACTACCGAAAATTTTAATTCATTTTATAAACGATTTCATACCGATAGTCTATTTCAAATTTCACGAGTTAAATTTCCTGTGGTAAAAGGCGAAAATCCTGAAACGGAAAAAAAGAATTGGATGATGCACCGTGCTACTGTTAGCAGTATTGATACTTCAATGTTTAAAACAAAAATCACCAAAACAGGCAATTATTACAAAGAAGTAATTTATATTGATGGTGGCGGATTTTATTTGGAAAGAGAGTTTAAACGAATTAACGGTAAATGGTATTTAACGTCTTTTGTAGATGAAAATTATTAGTTGAAAGTTTATAAAGTTAAAAGTAAGTATCTAATAGTTTAGTGTGTAGTTTTTGATTGAAAGCTGTCATTTCGAACGGCAGTTAGAAATCCCTTTGCGTCTTTGCATGAGATAAAGAAATAAGTTAAAAGTAGCTGTCTAATAGTCTAACTTCTAGCGTCTAGCATCTAGCATCTAACAGTCAAAAGTTGTCATTTCAAGCTAAAATAACTTTCGGCACTATTTTTGGTATAAAACAATGTTTTTATTTTATATCCGTTAAATAAACAGTATTATACATTTTTTAATACAGAATTTTAAGCACATGAAACCGACGACCTTCGAAATAAATTAGGAGTGAAACTATGTCGGAGATAATTATAATTTACATAATATCAAATAATTACTAAATTTTAAACAGATGAAGAACATTGAGATACTTTGGGTAGATGATGAGATTGATTTATTAAAGCCGCATATAATTTTTTTAGAATCAAAAGGATATATTCTTGATACAATAAATAACGGCACCGATGCCGTAGATATGGTAAAAAATAAAAATTACGACCTTATTTTTCTTGATGAAAATATGCCCGGTCTTACCGGACTCGAAACTTTAGCAGAAATAAAAAATATCCGTAATAATATACCTGTGGTAATGATTACCAAAAGCGAAGAGGAATATATTATGGATGAAGCAATAGGTTCAAAAATAGCCGATTATTTGATAAAGCCGGTAAATCCGAAACAAATATTAATGGCTATAAAAAAAATTACCGACAAACAGCGTTTGGTAAGTGAAAAAACAACATCGAATTATCAATCGGAATTTGGGAAACTCGGTTTATTGATTAACGATTCCATGACTGCCGACGATTGGATTAATACTTACAAAAAACTTGTTTACTGGGAATTGGAACTTGAACAGAGTGGCGGTCAGCAAATGGATGATGTATTGCAAATGCAAAAAAATGACGCTAATAACAGTTTCGCAAAATTTATTAAAAAGAATTATCAAAACTGGTTTAGCTCAGATACCGATAATCGACCTGTAATGTCACCTAATATTTTCGATAAAAAGGTGTTTCCTATGTTGAATAATGACGAACAGGTAGTTGTATTTTTAATTGATAACCTGCGTTACGACCAATGGAAAATTATTGAGCCGCTGATTACACAATTTTATAAAGTAAATTCCGAAGAGCTTTTTTACAGTATATTACCTACTGCAACACAATTTGCCCGTAACTCAATGTTTGCCGGACTTATGCCGTCGGAAATTGAAAAGTTGCATCCTGAATATTGGCTTAACGAAGACGATGAAGGCGGAAAAAATCAGTATGAAGAAAAGCTGATGCAAAAGCAAATGGCTCGTATGGGTATTAACTCTTCATTTTTTTACGATAAAGTATTAAACTCTGAACAGGGTAAAAAAATTCTTGCCAATTCGTCACAAATATTAAATCACGATTTATCAGTTGTGGTGATAAATTTTGTTGATATGCTGTCGCATGCCCGCACCGAAATGGATATGATACGCGAACTTGCAAGCGATGATGCCGCATACCGAAGTATTACACAATCGTGGTTTGAACACAGCACACTGTTTGAATTGCTTAAAAAACTTGCCGAAAAAAAGATAAAAGTAGTAATAACCACCGACCACGGAACTATAAAAGTTAATAATCCCGTAAAGGTAACAGGCGACAAAAATACAAGCACCAATTTACGTTATAAACATGGTAAATCGTTAAGTTATAATCCTAAACAAGTATTTGAAATTACCAATCCGCAATCGGTTCATTTGCCAAAATTAAATGTTAGTTCGTCGTATATTTTTGCTACCGGAACCGATTTTTTTGCTTATCCTAATAATTATAATCATTATGTAAGCTATTATAAAAATACATTTCAGCATGGGGGAGTTTCAATGGAAGAGATGCTTATTCCGCTAATAATAATGGAACCGAAGTAGTAAGAGTATAAATTTTTTTTAAAAATATGCTATTTCAAAAAAAACTTATTCACGGAAAACTTATTAAACGGTATAAGCGATTTTTAACCGATGTAAAGTTAGATACAGGTGAGACGGTAGTTGCACATTGCACTAATTCGGGTTCTATGAAAAGTTGTTTGGAAACCAATGCCGAAGTTTATCTGACTCCCGTTGACGACCCTAAACGTAAAACCAAATTTACATGGGAGATGATAAAAATTAACGGTAAATGGGTTGGTATAAATACGTCAATTCCTAATATTTTGGCTTACGAAGCAGTAAAAAACGGTGAAATTGATAAACTGTCGGGATATTCATCGGTAAAAAGAGAGGTGAAATTCGGTAACAGTCGTTTTGATATTTATTGTGAAAACAACAACGAAAAATGTTTTATTGAGGTAAAAAATGTAACGTATAAACAAGGCGATTATGCTCTGTTTCCCGATGCAATAACAACACGAGGGCAAAAGCATCTAATGTCGCTAATTGAAGCGAAAAAGCAAGGTTATAGAGCAGTAATGCTTTATATCATTCAGCGAACCGATGTTTCAATTTTTGCTCCTGCCAAAGATATTGACCCTGTATATGCAGAATATTTAAAAAAAGCTGTAAACTCAGATGTTGAAATTATTGCCATGCAGGCTGATATTTCGCCTGAGAGAATTAAATTGACAAAAGAGATGCCTGTTGAGGTAGAATAAACGGCAATGAGTTGAAAGTTGAAAGTTTATAAAGTTGAAAGTTATAGCGGAGGCTGAGCTGGTCGAAGCCGGATTAACAACGAAGGAAATGGTTCAATGATACAATGATTTAATGATACAATGATTTAATGCGATAATAAATTGAAAGTTAAAAAACCTTTGCGGCTTAGCGTCTTAGCAGTAAAAACTTAATTTTCTAAAACTCTTAATTTCCTTAATTCCTTAATGTTCAAGTAGTTAAATGCAAATATCTAACAGTCTAACTTATAGCGTCTAACTTCTATTTTTGAATATGAACATCCATTTGAGGGAAAGGAATATTTATTCCGTTTGCATTAAATGTTTCATATACAGCTTCCATAGTATCAAAATAAACATCCCAATAATCTTTACCGTTTACCCAAATTCGGGTGGTAATATTTACTGAGCTATCAGCCATTTCCCCCATACGAATAAAAGGTTCAGGTTCTTTTAAAACTCGGGTGTCTTTCTCTACAATATCTCTAATTAGCTGTTTTGCTTTCTTTAAATCATCGCCGTAAGCTATTCCAAAAGTAAAATCAACACGACGCTCGGGTTGTGCAGAATAATTTGTTATAGAACCTGTAGATAAACCTCCATTGGGAATAATAATAGTTTTATTATCAACAGTTGTAAGTATTGTATTGAAAATCTGAATCTCTTTAACAATTCCCATATATCCTTGAGCTTCGATAAAATCGCCAACTTTATAAGGTTTAAAAACTAAAATCATAGCACTACCTGCAAAATTTTGTAATGTGCCGGACAATGCCATACCTATAGCTAAACCTGCGGCTCCAAGTATTGCAATGAAAGAGGTCATTTCAATTCCAACCATACCCATTACACTAATTATCACCAATAATTTAAATATTGTTCCTATTAATGATAATAAAAAAGGGCGTAGAGAAGGATCTATTCCTTTTTTTATTAATACTTTACTAATACTGTTAGTTACTTTTTTAGCAATCCACAGACCAATAATTAATACTAATATTGCTCCTACTATTTTAGGACCAAAATCTAAAATGAAATCAAGACTTTTCTCGTATAAAATGTTAATATCTTTTACATCCATAGTGCTAAAAGTTATATTTGAATATATGCAAATGTAGAGTAATTTTAGATAACATCAAATTAAACCCGACTTATGCAGTAGGAGTTGTGAAATAGTGAACTTACGGCATTTAGTAAGGGTTAACCCCGATTTAGAAATACACCATTTTGATTATTGTCCAAAATAGATGTAGTTCTTTATCGCTATACAATAGAAAACTATTTTTGTTTTCTATTGTATAGTTTGGGTTAAAGACTTGTTTGTAATAAAAGTGTAATTATTATTTTGTAACGAATGGTCGTTAATAAACAATGTCGCACAATATATTTTTAATTCTGCAACCATAAAAATTAAATGTTTGATAATCACAATGTGAGTCTTTTTTGAAAGTTTTTTACTTTGTTGTTATAATTATCTTTAAATTAACAAATTACATTGAAATATTAAAAATGCGGGAATTTTTTTACAGATTTAAGGATATTTAAAATATTACTATTTTTCAGATTCTCTTTTTGCTTTGACAGTTACAAATTTTTTCTGTAATCCTTTGTATTTGATATTTGTAATCTTACCGAAGATATTACATCTGAAATTAATAATATTTTTATAAATTAATGTCAAAAAGAAGAAAAACATGAGATTTGCAAACAATTGCCAAAGTGTTGAGCCTAATGGTTCGGGTGTATGTCCGAAATAGTGTATTGCAAATAAAATAACAAAAGCTTGTAATGAAGGAATTATTGATGCAACGGGTATTGCTATAAAATTAGAATTAATAGCATCGGCTATTCTTTCGCAAGATTTAGTATTGTAACCTGCCATAAATACATTGAAAATAAATTGTTTCCAAAAACTTGCAAACGCAGGCCAAAAACCATGATCGATATTTATTATAAATACAACGGACCCGGTTATAATTCCCGATAAAATACCCATTTTCAGATTTATGTATTTATTAAAATAATACTTTAATCCGCAATGATTGTTATGTTCGGTATTTTTGTTGTCTATAATATTCCGAGACATTAAAAAGTTTTTGTTATTACCCTATTTCTTTATCTATTTGATAATGGTTTCTGTCGGAAGAGCTGCGAGAAATTAATTCACCTAAAAATCCGGCAAGAAACAGTTGTGTTCCTATTATTACGCAAACAAGCGCTATATAAAAATACGGATTATCGGTAACCAATATTGTTTTTATACCTTTATGTAAATGAACTATTTTATTTATTCCCACTACTGCTGTTGCCGTTAATCCGATAAATGTAATAAACACGCCGAGTGTCCCGAACAGATGCATGGGTTTCTTCCCGAACCGAGTCATAAAAAGCACCGACATTAAATCAAGAAATCCGTAAATAAATCGTTCTAATCCGAATTTTGTAACTCCGTATTTACGTGCCTGATGTTTAACTACTTTTTCGCCTATTCGTGTAAATCCGGCTTGCTTTGCCAATACAGGAATATAGCGGTGCATTTCACCGTAAACTTCTATTGATTTTACAACTTTGTTTTTATACGCCTTAAGTCCACAATTAAAATCGTGTAAATTTATTCCTGTCGATTTGCGTGCTGTCCAATTATAAAATTTACTTGGTATAGTTTTCATTATCGGGTCGAAACGTCTTTTTTTCCACCCCGAAACCATATCGTAGTTATCTTTTTTTATCATTTTATAAAGTCCGGGTATTTCATCGGGGCTGTCTTGCAAATCGGCATCCATTGTAATAACAACATCGCCTTCGGCTACTCTGAAACCACTGTAAAGAGCTGCCGATTTACCGTAATTTCTTCTGAATTTTATCCCGCGAATCGAACCGTATTCTTCCGATAATTTAATAATTTCCTCCCACGAACCGTCATTACTGCCGTCATCTACAAAAATAACTTCGTAAGTAAAATTATTTTCATACATCACTTTGGCAATCCAAGCCATCAATTCGCTAAGCGACTCCTCCTCGTTATACAACGGAACAACAATACTGATATTCATGTTAATATCTTATTAAATATTTATCTGTCAACTACTTAAATTAATTAATTTAACTCTCTCTTTTTAGATTAAAATTAATTTTCTGCTAATATAATGATTATTTTATAAATTTTGTTTGTCTCTATTAAACACAGATTAACCTGAAAATATACAGTGTAATTAACGATTTATATTTTTGGTTTTTAAAGCCATAGCCATTATCAAACTTAATAATACACCAAAAAAACTTTGTGCAAAAAACACAATAAAAGCCATTGCTCCGGGGGTTAAAGTTTTTGAATATAAATCGGTTAGTGCTTTAACTTGTTCTTCGGAAAAAGTTCCCATTTGTAAATAAGCATTTTCCATTTGTTGTATATAAAAACTTATTCCTTCGGGTTGTATTACCGAATAATACCAATAAGAAAAGAATGCATATATTAAGCTCGAAAAAAACACAAGCATTATTAAAAATCGTAAAGCATGTCTGTATAAAAACTCTTCTTGTCCGGTTATTACCACATATTTTTTTCCGAAATATAACATTCCAAACGATAAAATCATAGCATTAATTGTTGCTCCCATATCGCCCGGATAATGAATTATTCCTCTGAAATTTAATATTGTAACAACTGCACTAAACGCTAAGCCAAGGTATAACCCGTAGGTCATCGTATATTTAACAGTAACTTCTTTATTCATAAAACTTGGATTTACCATTTAAGTTTTTCCCAACCCACACGGTCTAAAAACGATTGAATCATATATTCCAACTCTTTTAATTCCGGCGGGGTATTGTAATAATCTTTTATTTTTTTCTCTTTCCCGTTATAATTAAAATACAAATATCGCACAGGAAGGTCGGTAATATTACCTGTATATTCATCTTTAAAAGAGAAAAAATCGGCTCCCTTAAATGCATTAATTACCTGATTATATTCTTTTTCAGATAATGTTCGCATGTATTTACCTTGTTTGTCAAGATTTTTTTTTGCTGTTAAATACATTTGTCTGTTCGAAAAAAGCTGAATTTCGTATTCGGGATTATTCCCATAACCTGCTGTTTGTGAATATTCTATCACAAGTTGTGTTTTTTCGTTTATATTATCAGCAATAGCTGATTTTTGTGTTTTACACGATACAAATACAAACAAAAGCGAAAAAATATACAATAATTTTGTCATCGTAATTTTATTTTGTTAAATAAACAAATTATAACATCCTAATTATAAGCAAAATATAATAATAATATTTTATTTTTACTTTTTACAAAGATGCAGAATTATTATTAAGTAACCAATTTTGTTTAGAGTAAGATTTTTAGACAATAATTTTTAGTTGAAAGTTTGTAAAGTAGAAAGTTAAAAGTTACAGCGAATTAGCAACAATAGTGAGTAGTTTTGATTGAGAACTGTCATTTCGAACGATAGTGAGAAATCCCTTAGAAAATAGCAGTAATATTAATTAACAGATTATTACGAACTTTGCTCTCATAATGACAACTTAAAAGTTTGTAACACTGCACTTTATAGACTAATATTCATCTAAATATTTATGCAAAATCATTATCAACCAAAGGCGATTATATAAAAATGATTGTCCCGAAAAGTATCTTTTTTTTAGATTTTCAATTTTTTGGTAATTTACAATATTATATTTTTCTATTATCTCTTGCGATGTGTATTTTTCCAATAAATAGGCAAGTTCATTTTTCAGCCACCTTTCCAAAGGTATAGAAAATCCCCATTTAGGACGGTCAAACAACTCTTTCGGGACATAATCATACAACAGTTGTTTTAATAAATATTTTTGTTCGCCGTTTTTTATTTTTAAATTTTGATGCACATTTATTGCAAATTCAACAACTCTGTGGTCAAGTATCGGAACTCTTACTTCCAAAGCCCATTGCATACTTGCCCTGTCAACTTTTACAAGCAAATCGTCTTTAAGATAATGTTTAATATCAAATATTGATTGTTGTTCGCTCGGCGATAACTTCCTGTTTGAATTAATAGTTTCGTTTATAGATATTATTTGCTTGTTTACAAGGATATTATCAAGCTCTCTTTCGGAAAAAAAATATTGCTCTTGTGAAAAGATATGAGACTTTATTCTATTGTAATTTTTATATTGAAACAGTGTTGCCGCACGTTTATATTTATTGTTTAACATTGACAGTCCTAAGCTAATAGGTTTTCGTAAACTTTTTATCAGCGAATTGTTCAGCCTGTTTGCCCATTGATACATTCCGTAACCGTGAAAAAGCTCATCGCCGCCATCGCCCGACAGTATTACGCTGACATGTTTCTTTGCAAGTTTTGAAACAAGCATAGTGGGAAATCCCGAACTGTCGGCATACGGTTCGTCGTAAGCATTAAAATAATCATCAATTAAATTTAATACATCACTTTCCGATACTATAAACTCATGATGTTCGGTTTTTAAATAGTCGGCAACTTGTTTTGCGTAAGCTGCTTCGTTGTATTTACTCTCTTTAAATCCTATTGAAAATGTTTTTACCGGATGCGGCGATATTTTTTGAGCCAAAGCAGTAACCAAACTCGAATCAATTCCGCCGCTTAAAAATGTTCCGAGAGGAACATCCGAAATCATACGTTTTTCTACGGAATCAAGCAACAAATTGTTTAAATGTTCTTTTGCATCTTTCTCATTATCAATTGTTTGTTTGGTGATTTTATCTTCAATTTGCCAAAATGGTTTTATATCTAAATTTGTATTATCAAAAACAGCATAACTTCCCGACGGGAATTTATAAATATTATCAAAAAATGTATATGGTTGAGGAATATAGCCGAGGTGTAAAAAGTCAGCTGCTACATTGTTGTTTACTTTTGCCGATTGTTTAACCGTTTTATAAATAAAAAGTGCTTTAATTTCCGATGCAAAAGCAAAATCTTTTCCGTTGAAAAAATAAAACAGGGGTTTTATCCCCAAACGGTCGCGAAATAAAAATAGTTGCTTTTTTATTTTATCAAAAACAGCAACGGCAAACATTCCGTTTAGTTCATTTACAAAATTAACTCCGAGTAATTCAAACAATTCAAGCACAATCTCACTATCGGAAGTTGTGCGGGTTTTAATTTTATACTTAGCAGCTAGTTCTTTGTAATTGTATATTTCGCCGTTGAAAACCATCACGGAATTTCCCGAATGCGAAAAAATCGGTTGATTGGCACTGTCCGATAAATCAAGAATACTTAATCTGCTGTGTCCCAGCCCGATATTGTTTTCACAAAATAAACCCAAATTATCGGGTCCGCGATGTTTTAAAGCCTCAACAGATTGTTGTAACTCCGCTTTACCGATTTTATCTGAAATATATCCTGTAATTCCGCACATTTTTATAATTTATTTTTTCAAAAATAACTTTAAAATTAAACTAAAAAATTAAATCTATCAGTTTATTTTATAATCATAAAAATATGGTTGCTGTCAGCTAAGAGATTTATCACCGCAAAGACGCTAAACCACACAATGCAATCGTACGGTAGCAGGGCATTTTTTTTGAACCATAAGGATTAGAAGGGCATTTAAGTTTTGCTTCGCTTTGCTCAGCAATTTTAAAACATTAAGTTAAGGAAATTAAGGTTAAGGAAATTAAGTTTTCACCGCAAAGACGCTAAGTCGCAAAGGTTTTTTGTCCACAAATTACACTAATTGGCACTAATTTATTTTTCTTCTTCGTTGCATAAAGTGCTGGTCACTGAGCTTGTCGAAGTGACTTTTGCAAGTTAACACTGTTCTTCGTTGCTAATTCGGCTTCGACCAGCTCAGCCTCCATGCAATTGGTCACTTGTTTACTCCGAATACTTTTGGAGAGCTTGTCGAAGTGACATAAAAAGTCAAGGTTTCGCTATATTTGCAAAATAATAAAAAAATAAAAAACTAATTCTCAGTAAATTAATAAAGCGAAGCCTTGACTATACGTTCTTTGTTGCAGATTCGGCTTCGACAAGCTCAGCCTCCAAAGTAACTTTCAACTCATTATAGCATTCCTGCATTATTGCATTTTGGTATTACATCATTGAACTTTCAACTTTACAAACTTTCTACTTTTAACTATATAGGGGATTTCTCACTGCCGTTCGAAATGATAGAAGATAGACTGCTAGAAACTAGACGTTAAACACTATGCACTACACACTACACTATTAGACACTTACTTTCAACTTTATAAACTTTCAACTTTCAACTCATTGCTTTAAAATTCATTAAAAAATTTCTAATAAAAATATGTTGAACTCCTTTGAATGTATTTCCCTCAAACCGATTAGTTGATATTACATATTTAGGATAATTATCTTTTATGGCAAGTAAATTACCAAATTCTCTATTAATTGTTTCTTTGTTATCTAAAGTGTATGCTACTTGAATATATATTTTTTCATTCTGTTTTTCACAAACAAAATCAATTTCCTTATCTTTCAATTTCCCGATAGTAATATTATATCCACAAAATAAAAGATGATTATAAACAATATTTTCAAGCACTTTTGCTTTATCTTCAATTTTATATCCTGTAATAGTATTTCTTAGCCCTATATCATTAAAATAATATTTTTCACCTATTTCAAATATCTTTTTCCCTACAATATCAGCCCTTTTTACTTTATTTATTAAAAATGCCGAATCAAGAAACTTAAGATAATCAAGCACTATGTTTGTTGAAATTTTTATTTGTTGTGCCTTTAAAAAATCAGATACCTTTTTTGCAGAAACAATACTGCCTATATTATCTGCAATAAACATAACAAGATTTTCTAAAAAATAGATATTTCTGATACCGTATCTTGTAACTATATCTTTAAGTAATATAGAATTATAAATATTGGTTAAATAATCAAAAACAATATCATCAGTTAATTTAAGATGTTTTAAGTATGGATGACCTCCATATTTAATAAATTTTAAATATGTATCTTCACTGTCTGTTAGATTATGAAAAATCATAAATTCGGGATAACTTAACGGATGAATAGTCAGCTCAACATACCTTCCCCCCAAATATGTTGCCAACTCTCCCGACAATAAATCTGCGTTGCTGCCTGTACAATAAATATCATACTTATCTTCAAAATGAAGTGATCTTAAAGCTTTTTCAAACTCTTTAATATCCTGAATTTCATCAATAAATATTTTATTGTCTTTTTTATCTTTTTCTTCTGATTTTACATACTCAAGTAAAGATTCATAATTTGTTATCTCTTTAAATTTATATGACTCCTTGTTTATATAAATAATATTGACACCATTATCGTTTTTAAAATCTTCTATAAGCTGTAATAAAAAACTACTTTTCCCTGTTCTTCTTTGTCCTGTAATTACTTTAATAATATTTTTACCAATAAAAGGTTTTATCTTTTGTAAGTAATTATCTCTTTTAATAATTTTATTCATGATTAAAACTTTTAATAAAAATACATAAAGTTTTAACTATACACAAAAGTTTGTGCTGTTTTTGTGGTTTTATTAGATATATTTTATTTTTTTACTGCCGCTATTTTGCTGTTTCCCAACTTTCAACTCAATCTTACCACAGAGAACACAAAGTTTCACAAAGGTTTAAAATGCTTTTACCGCTAAGACGCTAAGACGCTAAGGTTTTTATCCGCAAATTGCACTAATTTATTGCCACAAAGTAACGGTCACTTGTTTACTCCGAAAGTATTCGGAGTAAACTAGCCTCCGCTGTAACTTTCAACTTTATAAACTTTACGAACCTTCAACTCATTATCGCATTTCTGCATTGAACCATTGTATCATTACATCATTGAACCATTGTATCATTGAATAACTTTCAACTCATTGCTTTTCTCACTATTGGTGTAAGTTTCGCTATACAATGACCTTTTAGCATTCATATAAATGAATATAATTTTGGTATCTTTACACGATTATTTTTTAATAATATTAATTTCATAAAATATCTATCTGACAAATAGAGTATAATTTTAAACAGATGAAAACATTATACGATATATTTAATTTTGAGCAATTTGACAATTTAGAATGGGTATCACGTCAGATTGTCGAAGGATTTATTACAGGATTACATCGAAGCCCGTATCACGGTTTTTCGGTTGAATTTGCCGAACATCGTCTTTACAATACAGGCGAAAGCACAAAACATATCGATTGGAAACTTTTTGCCCGTACCGATAAACTATTTGTAAAAAAATACGAAGAAGAGACAAATCTCAGATGTATGATTGCCCTTGACAATTCATCGTCGATGCTTTTCCCTTTCGGAGATAAAAATAAAGTTAATAAACTAAGTTTTTCAGTATATTCGGCGGCGGCACTTATTTATTTACTTAAACGACAACGCGATGCCGTAGGTCTTACTATTTTTAACAACGAAATAGAGTTTCAATCACATATAAAACTTACAGAATCACATATTAAGTTGCTTTACAGTGAATTAAATCGCTGTTTGAATCAATCAAAATCCGATTTTAACAAAACAACCAATATTGCCGACACATTGCATCTAATTGCCGAAAATATACACAAACGTTCGTTGGTAATTGTTTTTTCCGATTTGTTTTCGGGTAATCCCGACAAAATGTTTTCGGCTCTTGAGCATTTACGATATAATAAACATGAAGTTGTAGTTTTTCATGTTACCGACAAGCAACTTGAACAACAACTTAAATACGATAATCGCCCGATTAAGTTTATTGATATGGAAACAGAAACAGAAATTAAACTTAATCCCAATGAGATAAGGAAATATTATACCGATAATCTTTCTCAACAGATATCAGAATTTAAAACTAAATGCGGACAATATCAAATAGACTTTATAGAAGCCGATATAAACGAAAATTTCAGAGAAGTTTTAATACCTGTTTTGGTAAAAAGAGCAGCTATGAGATAATATAGTAGAAACTAAACTGTTAGACTATTAAACGTTTGCTTTCAAGTTTACAAACTTTCAACTATCTAAACATTAAGGAGTTAAGGAAATTAAGGGTTTTAGAGAATTAAGTTTTTACCGCTAAGACGCTAAGACGCAAAGATTTTTTAACTTTTAACTTTACAAACTTTAAGAACTTTCAACTTATTACTGCATTTTGGCATTATTGCATTTCTGCATTAAATCATTACATCATTGAACCATTGTATCATTTTCTCCGTTGCCAATTCGGCTTCGACAAGCTCAGCCTCCGTGCTAACTTTATAAACTTTCAACTCATCTTAAAAAAATGCACTTACGCTAAATTGTCCTGTATGAATCACCGGCATATCGGCAGGTTTACGCCCTATGTATGATAAACTTACGCGTAAAAACTTATTTACATTTCGCGTAAAATTCAAGTTCCAACGGTAATTTACATCTTTGCGATAACCTTCGAGCATGGTAAATGCAACAGGAGAATTTTCGTTGCCCGAATAACTATTATCGATATACGAAAACATTGCCGAAAACATTCCGTGTTTGGGAGAGTTCAATTTTATTTTCGGCGTTATCTCTTGCAATACAGCCGTTTCGTTGCCTTGTAAATTATTTTTATTTTTTATTGCGTAAGCTAGCGATAACCGCAAACGCGGTAAAGGTTGCCACTGCAATACAGATTTGTTGATATACGATTTGATATTGTAGTTTTTTTCGCTGAAAAATTCCGACGAATATTTTTGTTCTGTCACACCTCCCGTATTTAGCAGTAAAATTTGCGAAGAGATATTCCACCGTATTTTAAGTTGGTTAATGGTATTTTCCGAGAAATCGAATCCTGTGGTAAGCAGATTTTTTCTGTTTGTGGTGCTGAAAATATAGTCAGCACCAAATTTTGAATGCCGTTTGTTAAACGAAAAAGTATTTCTTACCGAGTAGTTGCGGTTCATTTGCAACGAGTCGTCAACATATCCCGCAAAGGGAATTATACGAGCTGCCAAATCTGACTGTGTATGTTTTTGTTGCGACATAAACGATAATACATTTGAAAAATGCGAAGCAAACTTGCTCACTCCGCCTGATTTATCGTGCAGTCTGCCAAAATCGAGTTTTACCGTTTCGTTAAATTTTACCGAATATACTTTTATATAATCTTTTGTGGGAATAAGAATACGAATGTAATTTGCCTCTTCGGGAAACGGCGACACCTCAAATTCATTAAGTTCGGGCACATTGTTATTGTTGTAATCAATCCACACATAAATCCCCTGCCCTTTGGCAACCTCAATATACGAAAACTCTTTACGGTTTTCCATTGCCGTTCCTATCTCATAAAAAGTATAAAAACTAAGCACCCGCTTTTTTATTCGCAAATTATGATTAATACGTGCAAGCAAGTTTTGGTCGTTTTTTTGTGTTACTCCAATATTTTCATTAACCACATTCAGCTTTCGCCAGATAACCGAACTTGTGAGATTCTGCACCTTACCGTTAACTTTTGTGTTAAACTCAACATCATCGGTGTGAGTATAGCGTGTAAGGTTATTTTGCCAAGGCAAAAAATCGTTTCGGTTTTTATACGACACCTTAAAGCTGTTTTTCTTTTTGTTCCGGCTGCTTATAAATGCTTCGGCAAGGCTGTATTTACGGCTTACGCCAAACAGAGAATCAACAGCAACGGCTTTTTGAATATTGTTTTCAAAATCGTGTAATACCCCTACGTTCAGTTTCCATACGGGATAAACAAGTTTCAGATAATGACGGTAAAATTCCGTCCTTCGTGATGTTGCATCTGAAACCAACATACTTGCTTTTCCCGAAAACCTGAATTTGTAAAAAGTAAAATCGGCAAAGGCACTGTTTCTGAAACCGTTATACTCATTTTTATAATTAAGATATTCGCTTGCAAACAGAAAGTTTTTCTTCTGCTTTTTGCTTAAAGACACTTCCGCTTTAAGCAAATTTTCGTCGGCATAAACAGGAGTTATTAAGTTCCAATCGCGTTTAAATTCAGGAGCTCTGAATCGCTCAACAGCATTAAAATTTTTACCTGTCGTTTCATAATTTAAATTAAACAAAAGATTACGATGATTTAATTTAACAGTATGTAAAACAGCACTTTTAACAGCAAAACCGTTGTTGTTATCCGCATCTTTATCCGAAAATATATTTATATCTTTATGCGACAATGCCGCCTCAATATTTGCAACGGTATTTTTACCGAATCTGTATTGTGCCCGGGCGGTAATCATTCGTTGACTTTGCGGAGCAACAAGCAACTTTACGGGTTCGTATTCTCCTTGCGGGATGCCGTTTTGCGGAGCAACCCACTTGTAAACCTTACCGTTTACAGCTGATGTTTGCTGTATATAATTTCCTCTGTTTTGTCCCACAAAAGCAAACCCCGCACGGTAAAAAGCACTGTCGCGATTAGCCGAATAAACCAAAATACTATCGTAAGTAACTGCATTTACAACAGTGTCAACCATTTTATATAAAACAACATTGTTGTTAAAAGCTACGCTATCGTAATTGGGCACAACGGCATCAAGCGGATTGTCGCCTGCATTTTGTAAAATAAGTTTATATTCATCGGTAAGTTGCTGGTTTACAGGTTGATTTTTTGCATCGCTTTCGCTAAAATATTCAAAAGATACTGTCCCTTTTTTAAATTTTATTCCTGCATCGGTGTAAACCAAAAAACGATTGTATTTTTTATCGGAATATTCAAATTCAACAATAATACGGCTGTTTTTGGTGATAATACGGTTTGGCGTAAAGGTAAGTTCGGCGGTGTTGTAGTTGATAACATAGTCGGCATTCTCACCGCGTTGCATTAGCACACCGTCAATATACACACGCTCGGTGCCCGACAGCACAACAATATAAGTTTCGTTGTTTGCTCCCGTCAGGCGATATGGACCTTGAACTCCCTCAACCCCCGTAATATTGATGCGGTTAAATTTACCCTTAGACACAGCTCCCGATACTTTTACATACGCTTGATTGTTGTGTTTTAAGTCAATTTTTGTATTTGTAAAACTGCCACCAAGTATCTTTTTATTGAATCTGAGAAAATATCCCGATTGTGCTTTAAGCTGAATATCACCCATTTGCAATGAGTGAATTGAATCATAAATTTTAATATAAACTTGGTCGAATTCCTGAATCTGCTGTGAATATCCGTCGGGCTGAACAGGAATGTTTTTATCGGAAAACACAGCATCAATAAACAGTCCGTCGGATAGTTCGCCCGACAGTTGTAAGTTCAGATTTGAATTCATAACCATATCCTGACTGTTTCCCACACTCATTCCGCGAGAAATATTTCCGTTTACAATCAACTTCGATTTATCATCAACAGTGGTTTGTTGGGGTGTATAAATACTCAATGCCTGTTCTTGTTGTTTACTGCTATCATTTACCGCAGAGATAATATTTTCGGGAAACCGTAACGAAAAATTCATCGGGAATACACGATAAGTAATTGTTATTTTGCGATAAGCAAAGTTTTTATTAAACAAGATAAACCCTTCTGAATAGTTGATTGAATATGTAGTGTCGGGAATAATTTTTTTGTCGGGAGAAAACAGTATTTCGCTATGTGGGATTATGCTTAAAGAGTCGAGTATTACCGTGTCGGATACGGTAATGGTTTTTTGCCTTAGGTTTGAGTAAGTTTGCGAAAAACCCGAAACGGCAAAAAGCAGTAATAATATGATTATTGCGTGTCTTTTCAGCTTAGTAAATTTAAAAAGACTAAGGTAAAAAGTTTTTAGAGAGTGTATATAAGATTTTTTTTTGTTTTTTATTTATTCACTAAGGAATTTCTCACTATCGTTCGAAATGACAACTTTCAATCAAAACTACACACTAAACATTATGCACTATGCACTATTGTTGCTAATCCGTCTTCGATAAACTCTCCGAAACAAATTCGGAGTAAACGAGCCTCCGTACTTATTTCAGCATTATAGCATTTTTTTGAACCATATAGGATTATAAGAAAATATAAGTAGTTTCGCTTTGCTCAACTTTTAGTCACTGAGTACTTCGACAAAACTCAGTATAAACCTATCAAAGTGACTGTTGTAAGTTAGTATCGGCTTCTGTTACAAATACCAACTTCGACCAGTTCAGCCTCCGGCAAAACTTTCTACTATATAACTTTCTGAAACTATTCCTATTATAAACTGCAAAGTATGTCTTTCTTCTTGGCAAAATATTTTTTTGTGCGAATTTGACTGATCACGAAACAAAAGAGATATTGTTGTTACTGTAATTGAAATGGAATAAGCTGATAATAATAATTTAATTTTTGATTTAAAGATATTTAATAATAATTTAGTAGTCACTAAAAATAAAACTCTCACCAAGAGAATTTATTTATTAAAGCGAACGAACTATTTTCATTATAATAAATTAAGTTATTGTAATTATAAAAAAACAATTTATAAACTAAAAACAATTAAAAAATGAAAAACTATCTATTAGCAGTAGTAATCGGTATTATGGCATTTAGCTTTAATGCTTGTAACGATAACAACGGAGATGATACTCCCGAAGTTATAAAAAACACACATAGAGTAACGCAATATATTAACTCTTATGAAAATGAAGAACGTTTTAAAGTTACCTTTTCTTATGACGGAGAAAAAGTAAAAACTATTATAAAATACAATAAGAACGGCGAAAAATGGATAAGTTCTCATAAATATGAATTTATCTATTCAGGTAATAATATAACAAAAACAACTTACATAAAAACCGAAGATAACTGGGTAAAATCAAGTAAATTAGAATATGTTGTTGAAAATGGTTTGATGACTAAGGATATTAATTATATTATTAAAGATGGAAATTTTGTTAAAAAATGGAAGTATAATTATCAATATTCAGGTTCTAATTTAATAAATTGGTTTGGATATTATTATAATGAAGCAACCGGAGAAATTGAAACGGAAATTAAAGGAGATTATATTTATGAAAATGGATATCTAACTAAATATGAACATTATGCTAAAGATTCTTCAGGTAATTGGTATATGAATTACAAACGGATACTTACTTATTCAGGAGATGATATAATAGGTTATAATGGGTATGCATTGAATGATATTAATAAATGGATAGAATATACCAAATTTAAATATCAATATTCAGGTAATAATGTTACAAGAATAGATGAAGAATGGTGGAATAGTCAAAATGAAACTTGGAATAAGTATTGGACTGAATATAGTTATAATAGCAATGGTTTCTTGTCGGAAAGAAAAAATAATAGCAATGTTAAATTTGTTTATGAATACGAAGAAGGTCATGGAAATGCTAGATTGTTCTATTATTATCCCGAAGATTTAGTTTATAATAAACCAACTTTTAAAAATGCAACAATAAATGAAGATGATAATGAATTGCCTTATTACAAAAGAATGATGGGAATACATTAAAAAATATTCTCAAACGAAAAGAGTTTTAAATTAATAATATTTATGCTTGCCGAAGTCGAATAAACAACAATAATAATTCGTATGAAAAAATTTTACCACAGATTAACAGGATTTATGTGATTATTTTAATCTTAATAAATCTGACAATCTGTGGTTCTAAATTTATGAAAATCGGTATAATTGTGGTAAAATCTTTGTGTTCTCTGTGGTAAAAAATCTTAACTATCTACCTCTTAATTTTCTCAATGCCTTAATATTTCAAAAATATATTGAGCATAGCGAAACTCTTATATTTCCTCGTACGTTTATATAGTATATAATTAGAACTATTTTTCATTATTAACTGACTAAAATCGGAATTTTAATTTTTTTATTCTCTAATGCCTATATACAGGGCATTAGTTTTTTTTCAAAATAATCCCTGCCAATTTAGATTAAGTTGACCGGATGGATCATTTGCATTTTTTTTGTATTCTCACAAGAGTTGCTACTATTGTGAAAGCTTTCTTAGTATTGGCCATCTTTTGAATTATAATCATTAATAATTGAGCAATTAAAGTACACCATACTTGTGTTCTTATAGCATTTTCATTTTCTTCATAAAAGTAATATAATTGAAAATTTTGCTTCATTTTTTTAAATAATAATTCAATTCACCACCTTTTCTTATACAAAAATGCTACTTCTTCTGCTAGTATATCAAAATTGTTAGTTAAAAACTCAAAATATCTGTTCGTTTCATCTTGATATGCAACTTTTCTTAATTTAATTTTTCCCTTTTTCTTTGTTTGACCTTTTCCTGTTTTATCTTCAGGAAAATATTCTAACTCAATTATCGTTCGAAATGCTAGAAGCTAGACTATTAAATGTTTACTTTCAACTTTACAAACTTTTCACTTTCAACTCATTAGTCTCTTGTAAACACCCAACTGTTATCTTTCGATAATCTGTCGTTGTAATAATATCCTACATCGTTAAATTCTTTTATACTTTCCGGTTCTGTAATACGGTTTGTAATAATAAAACGACTCATCATTCCACGGGCTTTTTTAGCATAAATACTGATTACTTTATAATCACCGTTTTTAAAATCTTTAAATACCGGAGTAATTATATTAGTATCTGTTTTTTTTAGCTTTAATGCTTTAAAATACTCATCCGATGCTAAATTGATAAGATATTTACTATCTTGTTTTTCAACAAGTTGCAGTATATTATTTTTTATTGTCTTATCCCAAAACTTATACAAATTATTGTAATCGTCAATTTGCAGTTTGGTGCCCATTTCAAGACGATAAGGATTTATTAAATCAAGCGGACGCAGCACTCCGTAAAGCCCCGACAATATTCTCAAATGATTTTGTGCAAAATTAAAATCATCGTCAGTCCAGTCGTTCACATTTAAACCTGTATAAACAGCACCTTTAAAAGCACATATTGCTTGTCGCGATGCTTTTTTATCACTCTTTTTTGACCAAGTTTCAAATCTTATCTTATTTAAAGATGCAAGGTTATCACTTATGTTCATAAGTTTTTTTAATTCATCGATATCAAAAGTTTTTAACACGTCAACAAGTTGTTGAGCCTTATCTGTATATTCGGGAATACTTGTTAAACCGGTTTTTACGGCATTTTCAAAATCAAGAGTTTTTGCCGGAGATATTACTATTAACATAATTTTATCAGTTTTTATTTAAACAAAGTTAAATGTTATTTGTAAATAATTTTGTAAGTTGACAATAATAAAAAACTGCCATGATTTTTAAACGAATATTTAATTTTTACTACGAAGGGTTTAAAAGCATGACCATAGGCAAAAGGCTTTGGGTAATAATACTGATAAAGTTGTTTATACTTTTTGCTGTTCTCAAACTCTTCTTTTTTCACGACTATCTTAAAACAAATTATAATACCGACAAAGAGCGGAGTGAACATGTATTGGAAGAATTAACACAATAAACAATAATACTATTAATTGCATTGAGATATCAGTGCATAACCTTAAAATTTTAAAATATGGGAGGTATAGATTTAGCATTAGTTGACTGGTCACGTGGTCAGTTTGCATTAACAGCAATGTATCATTGGTTGTTTGTGCCCCTAACTCTGGGGTTGTCTTTTATTATTGCCATAATGGAAACCATTTATGTGAGAACAGGAAATCCCGAATGGAAAAAACTCACAAAATTCTGGATGACTATTTTCGGAATTAACTTTGCAATTGGAGTTTCCACAGGTATTATTCTTGAATTTCAATTTGGAACCAATTGGAGTAATTACAGTTGGTTTGTAGGCGATATTTTCGGTGCACCGCTTGCCATTGAAGGTATTATGGCATTTTTTATGGAAAGTACATTTATTGCCATAATGTTTTTCGGATGGAATAAAGTAAGCAAAAAATTTCACCTTTGGGCAACATGGCTTACAGCTATCGGCTCAAACCTTTCGGCTTTGTGGATTTTGGTAGCCAACGGCTGGATGCAAAACCCCGTGGGTATGAAATTTAACCCCGAAACTGCTCGCAACGAAATGCAAAGTTTTACCGATATATTACAACCATTGGCAATAAACAAATTTTTACACACAATAACATCGGCTTATGTTTTGGCTGCAATATTTGTTGTTGCCATTAGTGCTTGGTATTTAATCAGAAAACGTCATACCGTTTTTGCCAAACGAAGTGTAATTGTAGCTTCAATATTCGGGCTTGTGGCAAGTTTGTATCTTGCTTGGTCGGGCGACGGTTCGGCTTATCAGGTAGCACAAAAGCAACCTATGAAACTTGCTGCCATGGAAGGACTGTATGAAGGACAAGAGGGAGCGGGAATTATTGCTTTCGGGTTTCTTAACCCCGACAAAAAATACGATAACGACGAACAAGCACATTATCTGAAAATAGAAATTCCCAAACTATTGTCAATTCTCGGATATCGCGATGGCGATGCATTTGTGCCCGGTGTGAAAGACATTATTGACGGCGGATATAAATATACCGACGAAGACGGCAACGAAAAAACAGCATTGTCAACCACCGAAAAAATGGAGCGAGGCAAAAAAGCTCTTGCTGCTCTTGCAACATTTAAAGATGCAAAAAAACAGGGCAACGACAGTTTAATGCAAGCAAGCCGCACCGAACTTGAAGCTAATTTTGAGTATTTCGGATACGGATTTCTTAATAATCCCGAAGATATTATCCCTAATATTCCGCTTACATTTTACAGCTTTCATATTATGGTAGCATTGGCGGTTTGGTTTATGATTATATTTATTCTTGCACTGTTCTTTATATTTAAAGACAATCTGCTTGACAAAAAATGGTTCTTGCGATTGGCATTTATCACTTTTCCGCTTGCATTTGTTGCACAACAATGCGGATGGATAGTTGCCGAAGTAGGACGTCAACCGTGGGTTATTCAGGATATTATGCCGACAATGGCTGCTGTTTCAAAAATTACTACGGGAACTGTTCAAACAACATTCTTTTTATTCCTAATAGTATTTACCGGACTACTTATTGCCGAAATAGGCATTATGCGTAAAGCTATTCAAACAGGACCAAAAGAAGAATAGAGTAAAAAAACAGTTTCAATAATAATTAATTACTAATTAAAAAATTTTACAGATGAACGATTCAACATATATATTTTTACAGCATTACTGGTGGATATTGGTTTCTCTGCTGGCAGCCGTATTGGTTTTTTTAATGTTTGTTCAAGGAGGGCAAACGTTGATATATTCACTGGGCAAAACCGAAAACAAACGCAAAATTTTGGTTAACGCACTTGGACGTAAATGGGAATTTACATTTACCACACTTGTAACATTCGGAGGAGCTTTTTTTGCATCGTTTCCGTTGTTTTACTCAACAAGTTTCGGCGGTGCATATTGGGTTTGGATGGCAATTTTATTTGCATTTGTATTACAAGCCGTAGCATACGAATATCGCACACGTCCCAACAATATGCTTGGGAAAGGAACTTTTGAAGCATTTCTGTTTATCAACGGACTATTGGGAACAGTATTGATAGGAACAGCAGTAGGAACATTCTTTAACGGTGCCGAGTTTACCGTTAACAAAGCAAATATTGCCGATTTGGCAAATCCCGTAATCTCACAATGGCAAACAAAAGCCTACGGACTCGAAGCTGTGCTTACATTTCATAATGTAGCTTTGGGCTTGGCGGTATTTTTCTTGTCGAGAGTATTGGCAAACCTATATTTTATAAATGCCGTTGACGATGATGAGATAATTCCAAAAGCATTGAAATCACTTAAAGTAAATGCCGTTCTGTTTCTTGTTTTCTTTCTTTATTTTGCAGTTGTATTGCTGGTTAAAGAAGGATTTGCAGTAAATCCTGAAACAGGTGAAGTGTTTATGGAAAAATATAAATATCTGCACAACTTCCTGCAAATGCCTGTTGTGTTGTTGCTTTTCTTACTTGGAGTGGTAGGCGTTTTGTTCGGAATATTTATCAATCTTAAAAATGCAAACTCAAAAGGTATTTGGTATGCCGGAGCAGGAACAGTGTTAACTGTATTGGCTCTTTTTCTTGTAGCAGGATTTAACAATACCGCATACTATCCGTCAAATTATGACTTACAAAGTTCATTAACCATATTTAACAGCTCATCGAGCAAATTTACCCTTACGGTAATGTCGATAGTATCGATAATGCTTCCGTTTGTAATAGCTTATATTTGGTATGCTTGGAAAGCTATCAACAATAAGAAAATTACCGAAAAGGAGCTTGAAGATGACGATATGCACGTTTATTAATCTGAAAAAACAAAAATTATGTTACAAATAATAGAAATGATAAGCTGGCCTATACTGATTTACGTAAGTTACAAATTGGTATTGTGGGCACTCAAAAAAACAGGTGATAATGTAGAACCTGCAAGCGAATAAAAAGAAAAAAGCTGTCTGAAAAGGCAGCTTTTTTTTATTACTATTACTTATAGAGTTTAAAATAATTAAAGTTTCTCACACAAAACCACTAAGTCGCAAAGAAATTTCTAACTATTATTTGAAATAACTGTTGTAAGTTATTATTGCCCTTTGTTGTTAATCCGGCTTCGACAGGCTCAGCCTCCATGCAATTGGTCACTGAGCTTGTCGAAGTGACTTTCAACTTTATAAACTTTCAACTAAAAATTTTCAAATTCATCGTCAGTTTTATCCGTCATAATAATATTAACACCTTTTGTTGACGGCGGTTGTTTTATGGTTTGTTTTTTAACGGTTGTTTTAGGTTGTTTTTTAACTGTTTGTTTAGGTTTGTCAATAGCTGATTTAACTTTTGCAGCAGTTGATTTAGTTTTTGTGACAGGAGTATTAATTTTTTCTTCTTTTTTCTTTTTCCCCGATTCTTTTTGATTTGTAAATGTTGTATTCGATTTTTTTAAATCAAAAAACTTTAATTTTAAAGTAAGCATATTTGCCTGTACAGCAAGTTCTTCGGCATTGGTTGCAATTTCTTCACTTGATGCGGCATTTTGTTGAGTAACATTATTTAATTGTTGCACGGCATCGTTAACTTGCATAATACCTGTTTTTTGCTCATCACTTGCAGCAACAATTTCTTCAATTAAACTTGACGATTGCTTAATTTTAGGAAGTGTTTCATCCATTTTATTTTGTGAATTCTCCGATAAATGGTAACTCTGTTCGGCAAGTTGAACAATTTCATCGGCAGCATTTTTACTATGTTCGGCTAATTTACGAACTTCGGCAGCCACAACAGCAAATCCTTTACCGTGTTCTCCCGCACGTGCAGCTTCAACAGCAGCATTAAGAGCCAAAATATTGGTTTGAAAAGCGATGTCATTAATAACCTTTATCTTTTCGGAGATAATTCTGTTTGCTTCGAGCGATTCACGTGCACTATTACTAACTTCAGTTACATCTTTTGTTGTTTCTTTTGAAATTTTAGCTGTTTGTTTAGCATTATCATCATTATTTTCAATATTCGATGATATCTCTTCAATAGTTGCTGAAACTTCTTCAATGGAAGATGCTTGTATATTTGCACCTTGAGCTATTTGTTGAGAACCGCTGCTAAGTTGTTCACTTGCTGCTTTTATTGATTGAACTGCCTGATCAAATTCTAAGATAACACCTTTAAGTTTATCTATTGTTTTTTGTGTAGCTTCGGCAAGCTCTCCTATCTCATCTTCTTTATTATAATTGCTCATATCAATATCTTGATTCAAATCTCCCTCTCCGAGACGTTTAATCATCTCAATAATTGATTTAAACGGTTTATTTACTTTAATATAATTATAATAAAGTGCGGCTACTACAAGAAAAACAGCAATAGGAAACCCCCATATTAAATGTTTTATTCCCATTCTACTTGTAACATAAATTAAAACAGCAATAATTTGGTATGCTATTATTATTGAATAACTTATGGGAACAAGAAATGATTTTTTAAAAAACAGTCTTAAAATAAAATAAGCTAAAATTGTTCCAAATGCAACAACAATTATAAATACAACTGTATCACTCATAATAATAATTAATTAAGTTATAATATTAGTATGTTTTTCTTTTACAAGGTAATAAAATTTAATATTGTTTGCAACGATTTTTCTTTTTCTTCAACAAACCCCATATGACCTGAATCAGACAACCAAACAGTTTCTGTTTTATCATTTAATTGTATCATATTTGTAGCAACATCAACAGAAATAAAATTATCTTTTTTCCCAAAAATAAAGCAAAGTGGAAATTTATAATTTTTTATAAATTCTTGTTTATCTTTTCGTTGCATCATTCCTTTTACTAAAGCTATAACACCTGACGGGTTATTTTGTTTCCCGAAATACTTCATTTTATTTATTTCATTTTTAAATAAAACTGTATTATCATTTGCAAATGTTTTAGGAATATGATTATCAACTATTTCACTTAACTTACCTGAATTAATAAGTTTAATATCATTTAACCGATTCCCCTTTTTTTCGGGAGCATCGGCATATACCGAACTGTGGAACAATACTATTTTTTCAACCCTTTCGGGGAAAAGTTCGGCAAAAGCCAGCATTACATAGCCACCCATACTGTGCCCCACAATATTACATTTATCAATATTCAGTTCTGTCAGTAACTTGTTAACAACTGTTGCCATCAGTTCCATAGAATGTACTTCAGAATAAATTTCACTTTTACCGTGTCCGGGAATATCAATTGCTATTACTCTGAAGTTTGTTGACAATTTTTCGGCAAAATCTATCCAAACTTCTTTGGTTTCAAGATATCCGTGAAGCAAAACAATAACCTTCCCTTTACCGCAATCAAAGTAACCTATTTGTTTACCGTTAATATTATAATTTTTACTTTTCATAAGCATTTATTTATGGAATGATATATAAAAATATGTATTTATTTGAAATAATATATATTAATATTATCTTTAAAATCCTATTCAACAATTTTTAAATTTATTTATCATGAAAAAAATATTAACACTTAAAAAAATATTGCTTTTATTAGCAATAAGTAACTTTTTTGTATTGTATGCACAAGAAAAAAAAGAAGTAGAAACTGTTTATCGTCGTAGTTCTTTAAATATAATATTACTTCAGAATGGTGAGTTTTTGCACAAAGACTTAGTTATGGATGCTTACCATAAAGCCCCTTTCCCCGATAAATATAATGATCATCGTTTAAAAAGCGACGAATTTAATCAAATGGATTATTTAGATCCTGATGCCATTAAAAAAGCTAAAGAAACAGCCAAACAAAATAAAAAAGATAATAAGCAAAATAAAAAGAATACTACAAGTGTTCAAAAAGACAGCAAAAAGAAAGATATTCTCAGCAAAATGGCAATAGACAATTATTTTACTCAAAATAAAATTGCCAACCAAATGGTTGCAAAATGGTTTGATAGAAAAGAAGACGGGACATTTGATATGGACTTAATTCATGACAGAGGCTCTTACGATGCCTCAGAAATGGAAGCACAAATAGCAAAAGGGTCTATTCGAGGATTGGCAATGCTTAAAGATGCCGGGGAAGAGTTAATAAAAAATACATTTATTGTAGTTAATAAAATGAGATTTGTAAAAAATGAGCCTATTGCACGTGCCATTAAAGAATCTGCTATAGCTATAGCCAATAATCTTCCAAGTGATTTAGCTAAACAAATTGCCATTGCTGCAGCAAATGCAACTTATTTGGCAACAAAAGACGGTTATTCGGTTTGGACAACTTCATATCTTTATCAATTGGATTGGAGTGATGATATTGCAAATGCTTTTTATATGGATATGTGGATGGATTCTACAAATATTGACCCTGACAGAAAAATACTTTTTGATACAACATCTATTTTTAAAATGAAATATCTTGGTTATGAAAAAGCAAAATCTCTTGTTTTAATAGGTGTAGGAAAAGAACTTAAAGATATTATAGAAACAGCAACAATCAGAAATATTGATAAAGTTTATACTAAATTACAAAAATCACACGATGTGTTTAAAACAAAAACACCTATCTATTCTGTTAATCCTATAATCGCAAAAATCGGATTAAAAGAAGGCTTAGAGCCTAATGATAAATATGATGTTCTTGAACAAGTTATTGATAAAAAAACAGGATTGACTAAATATGTAACCGTTGCAACTGTTAAAGTTGATAAAAAGAAAATTTGGGATAACCGCTATTATATGGGTGATGAAGAAAAACCTAAAGAAGCAGAACTCAAAGGAACTTACTTTAAAGGAGGAGGTTCTAAGGTAATGAGAGGAATGTTATTACGACAAGTAAAATAATATTGGTTCTACCACGAATTTAGTGGACAATTAAATGCTAAATATCCAAACCTTCCATGTTTTAAAAACCTGGAAGGTTTAATAATTATCTTTTGATTTTAATATATCAAATTAGTTTTATATTTCTTTTACCACCTCATTATAGTCATATCGCCATTGAGGATACCAAATTCCGTCGTCGGCAGCTTTACCAACAGCAATTACCATATTTATTTGAGCACTACGATGAAGTTTTAAATATTTTTTTATGCGTTTTGAATCGAATCCTTCAAGCGGACAAGTATCATAACCTTGCGATTTTACCGAAAGCATAAATGTTTGTGCCGCCAAAGCTATACTTTTATGTATTGTTACTTTTTTGTCTATCACCGTAACTTCTCTTACTATCGGGCGTTTTAATCCAATTGTAAATACTAAAAGTTTTTTCAGTAAACTGAAAATAAAAAGAAAATCACACGAATAAAACAACGGCATTGCTTTAGTGTAATACTCTCTTCGTCGTTTGCGGTGCGACTCTTTTTCAAAACTATTCGGGTCGTTTATTAAATCAAGATTAAATTTAATCGATTTTTTTACCTTATCGGGACGAGCAACAAATACAACAAGTTCACCGGCTGTTTTTGCAGCACTTTGGTCTAAACAATAGTGAGCAATCTTTTCTTTTGCTTCGGGTGATTTTATTCTGTAAAATTCCCATAATTGCATATTGCTGCTGTTAGGCGATAAAATAGCAAGTTCAAGACTTTTTTTTACAATATCAGGATTATAATCTCCGTTTTGTTCATATTTTCTAACTGAACGACGAGAGCGAACAACATTTTCAAATTGAGAAATTTCAATCATATTTTCATAAAATAATAATTAATAATCTAAACAATATGTTACTATTATCTGTATATCAAATATATAAAACAATAAAGTAAAAACTTTATTGTTTTATAAAGCCTGTAAAAATAAAAATAGATAATTGATTTTCAATATTTCTTGGCTTAATAAATAATTATTATCATTTTCGTTAAAAATTTTTATTAAAAAAATAAATCATCATGAATAAATCAACAATTGCACAATTTATAACCGAAGTAGGACTTTTCGGTTCACTTAATGAGCAAGAGATACAAGTTCTTGCTGAGCATTTTACAGAAAAAAAATGTGAAAAAGGATGTTATCTTTTCAAAGAAGGATTACAACGCGAATCAATATTTGTTATTTACGATGGCGAAGTGGAATTAATAAAAAAGACTCCGTTTGGAGCAGAAAAACGTTTATCGTATTTCAGAAAATATGATTTTTTGGGTGAAGGTGCCATTATGGATAATTCACCTCATGCTACAAACGCACGGGCAACAACTGATGTGACAACATTGGTAATAAACAAGGATGTTTTACTTGATTTGTTTAAAATAGAAAAAGATTTAGCTGCAAAAGTGTATAAATATCTTGCTAAACTTATTGCTCGCCGAATGAATCAGGCAAACACACACTTAATAAACAGCGGAGCACAATATGTTTCGGGACGAACACGCATGGAACATGATTTGCTTGGAGAACGTGAAGTTCCCGCTGAGGCTTATTACGGAGTGCAAACACTAAGAGCTATCGAAAATTTTAATATCAGCGGTGTTCCTTTAAGTTTTTATCCCGTTTTTGTTGAGTCGTTGGCTATTGTTAAAATGGCTGCTGCCAAAGCAAATCACGATTTGGAATTACTAAGCGATGATGTTACTAATGCCATTGTTCAGGCTTGCGAAGAAATTATTAAAGGAAAATATCATAAAAACTTTGCCGTAGATATGATTCAAGGCGGAGCAGGAACATCAACCAATATGGCGGCAAACGAAGTTATTGCCAACAGAGCCTTAGAGATAATGGGATACGAAAAAGGACAATACGAATATTGTCATCCCAATAATCATGTAAATTTAAGCCAATCTACCAACGATGCTTATCCTACAGCAGTGAAAATAGCATTGATGTTAAACAATATTAAGTTTATTGAAATATTGAAAGATTTGGCTGAATCGTTTCATGCTAAAGCTGTTGAGTTTAAGGATGTTATAAAAATGGGAAGAACACAGCTTCAAGATGCAGTTCCCATGACTTTAGGACAAGAATTTGAGGCTTATGCAGCAACATTATACGAAGAAATTGACCGACTTGAACAAAATTCAGAATTATTTCTTGAAGTAAACATGGGAGCAACAGCCATTGGAACAGGTATAAACGCTGAACCCGGATATAGTGAAAAATGTATTTCTCACTTACGTGAAATTACGGGAATGGACATAAAGTTAGCCGGAAATCTTGTTGAGGCAACACAAGATACAGGAGCCTTTGTTATGTATTCGTCGGCAATAAAAAGACTTGCCGTAAAACTATCAAAAATAAGTAACGATTTGCGATTGTTATCATCAGGGCCACGCACAGGATTAAATGAAATAAATTTACCGCCTATGCAACCCGGCTCATCAATAATGCCCGGAAAAGTTAATCCCGTAATTCCCGAAGTTGTAAATCAAATTGCATTTAAAGTAATAGGCAACGACCTTACCGTAACTCTTGCATCTGAAGCAGGACAACTTGAACTTAATGTAATGGAACCTGTAATTGTTCAGAGTATTTTTGAAAGTGTTGAGATGCTTAAAAATGGAATGGAAGTGCTTAAATATCGTTGTATTACAGGTATTACAGCCAATGTTGAGCGTTGTGAAAATCTTGTAAAACATAGTATCGGTGTTGTTACTGCTCTTAATCCTGTTTTAGGATACGAGATATCGAGTAAATTGGCAAAAGATGCTTTAAAAACAGGTAAAAGTGTTTATAATTTGGTGCTTGAACAAAATCTTTTATCAAAAGAAGAATTGGATAAAATATTAGCACCTGAAAATATGATTAAACCGCGTAAAATGCATTAATTTTTATAAATATAAATTTAAAAAGAGGCGTTATATACGTCTCTTTTTTTTATTAAATCTCAATTTCTTAAAAAGAGTAGCATTTTAAAAAAAAAAAAGTTTATTTTTGTTTAAAATAAATGACTAAAAGTATGTTTAGTAATTACGATTTCTCAAATAAAAAAATACTTATAGCTGAAGACGAAAGAACAAATTATCTTTTTCTTGAAGCATTGTTAAAACGCACCAATGCCGAACTTATATGGGCAGATACAGGTAGAGCAGCCGTTGATGCAGTAGAGAAGGATAATAATATTGATATTATTTTAATGGATATTAAAATGCCTGAAATGAACGGTTATGAAGCTATAAGTGCAATAAAAAAAATAAATCCCGATATCCCGATAATTGCTCAAACAGCTTATGCATTATCAGGCGAGAAAGAAAAAATTTTAAATGCCGGATGTAACGATTATTTGTCGAAACCTATTATGGGTAAAGTTTTGCTCGAAAAAATTAATAAGTATATAAATAAATAAATTATCAAAATCTCTTGGTTTACATAAAAGCCTCCTTTTCGGAGGCTTTTTTATTTTACAAACTTTCTACTATGTAGAATACGTAAAATCTTTGTGTAACTTTGTGTTCTCTGTGGTAAAAAAAAATTTAAATCCTTAAACCCAAACTATGCAATAGAAAACAAAAATAGTTTTCTATTGTATAGCGATAAAGAACTACATCTATTTTGGACAATAACCAAAATGATGTATTTCTAAATCGGGATTAACCCTTACTAAATGCCGTAAGTTCACTATTTCACAACTCCTACTGCATAAGTCGGGTTAAATCTACAGTTTATTTTTCTTTGCAACAATATGTCTTAGCGTAAAAAATCTTAATTCTCTGCCTTCTTAATTTTCTCAATGCCTTAATGTTAAAACAAATTCATCAATGTTTCACATTTCCCGTTTGCTGACTTGCCACTGCAAAATCAATAATTTTTGCGGCAAGAACAGCGGTAATATTATCTCTGTCCAACATAGGGTTAAGTTCAGCAATATCAAACGAAACCACTTTTTTTGTGTTAAACAAAAACGTAAGCATCTTAAAAACAAAATACGGAGTAAATCCCAATGGCGACGGAGCACTTACACCAGGAGCATACGCCGACGAAAATCCGTCCATGTCAATGGTAACATACAGATAATCAACACTATTAATAAAAGGTGTCAGCTTCTCTTTCAGTGCTTGCAGTTCTGCACTTGACGATTCACAATCGTAATTTATGGCGTAATCAATATTATCTCTCTGCTTTGCTATTTCAAACAACTCTTTTGTGTTTGATTGTTGCTGAATTCCAACGGCAAAATACGAAACGGCATCTTTATATTCATTTAAAATCTGAAAAAAAGGAGTTCCCGAATTGGCTTTTTTCTCAACAGGGCGTAAATCAAAATGAGCATCAAAATTGATAATCCCTATTTTATGATTTTTGTTGCTTTGCAAAGCATTAAAAATGCCTTTAAAATGCCCGTAAGACATATCGTGCCCGCCACCTATTGCAATAGGAAAAACATTGTTTTTTATTAATTTTTCGATGTGATATGCAAACAACTCTTGACAAGCCTCCATATCATCGTCGTTGCAAACAATATCGCCAATGTCGGCAACGGTTTTATTTTCAAAATGTATAGGTAATTTTGCCAGTCGTTCTCTTATTGATACAGGACCTTCGTTGGCTCCTATTCTTCCTCTGTTGCGTCTTACTCCTTCGTCGCAAGCGTAACCTAACAAAGCAACATCAACTTTTGTGAATGCAGTTTCATTTTCTGCATCAATCAGCTTTATCTCTTGATGCCAATATTGGTTTTCAATATCAGGGTTCGACTTTCGCCCCTGCCAATATGCTCTTTCCGCTTGACGGTATTCTGCATTTATATTGTTATGATTATCTGCCATTTGCTAAACTTTTTAATAGATGCAAGAATGATTAACCAATAAAAACATCACTTACAAATTCAATTATCGGTTATATTATAAGGTTAATTTATTTATAAAGTTGAATGAGGTTATTTATAAAAAGCAACAAAATTAGACCTAACAAGTTTTTTATACAAACCATATAAAAATTATACGTCTGAAAATCAGAATTATATTAAACAAACCTGTTAAATCTTTTTATTTAATAAATTCAAAAATCGCGGTGTAACCCGATAAAACTGTTTACACCGCGATAAATAAATTATTCGCTGATTGTATTAAAATAAGTCTTCCAACAAATCATTGTCAACCATATTAGGCAAAGTAACTTTCAACTCGGGAGTTCTTTCCATTTCGCGTTTAACAGCAAACAGAGCTTCGTTGTTTCTTGCCCAACTGCGTCGAGCAATACCGTTATTAACATCGTAAAACAACATTCTTTTAAGTTTTACTTCGGCTTCGGGAGTTCCGTCGAGCACCATGCCGAATCCGCCATTAATAACTTCGCCCCAGCCTACACCGCCGCCATTGTGAATAGACACCCAAGTGGCTCCTCTGAAACTGTCGCCTATTACGTTTTGTATTGCCATATCGGCGGTAAATTTACTACCGTCGTAAATATTTGAAGTTTCGCGATAAGGCGAGTCTGTTCCGCTAACATCGTGGTGGTCTCTGCCAAGCACTACGGGACCTATCTTGCCTGCGGCAATGGCATCGTTAAATGCTTTTGCTATTTTCATTCTACCTTCGGCATCGGCATATAAAATACGGGCTTGTGAGCCAACTACCATTTTATTTTTCTTTGCATCGCGTATCCAGATAATATTATCCTGCATTTGCAAAGCTATCTCTTCGGGAGCGGTTTTTTTCTCTTCTTGCAATACATCGTGAGCTATTTGGTCGGTAGCATCCAAATCTTCGGGTTTGCCCGATACACATACCCAACGGAAAGGACCAAATCCGTAATCGAAACACATAGGTCCTAAAATATCTTGAACATACGACGAGTATTTAAAATCTATTCCGTTTTCTGCCATTACATCGGCACCGGCACGCGATGCTTCAAGAAGAAATGCATTTCCGTAATCGAAAAAGTATGTTCCTTTGGCTGTGTGTTTATTTATTGCAGCAGCATGACGACGCAACGACTCTCTAACGTATTCTTTAAATTTTTCGGGCTCTTCGCGTATCATTCGGTTCGATTCTTCGTAAGATAAACCAACCGGATAATATCCGCCTGTCCACGGAATATGCAACGATGTTTGGTCGGAACCAACCTGAATAAAAATATCTTCTTTATCGAAATGTTCCCACACATCAACCACATTGCCTATGTAAGCAATAGAAACTGTTTCTTCTTTTTCCTGAGCTTGTTTTACACGACTAATAAGCTCATCCATATTGTCAATAAGCACATCAACCCAACCTTGCTCGTAACGCTTACGTGCAGCTTTTTCGTTTACTTCGGCAGCTACCGAAATACAACCTGTAATATTTCCTGCTTTTGGTTGTGCACCACTCATTCCGCCAAGACCTGCGGTTAAGAATATTTTACCTTTGGGAGTTTCGTTTTTAGGCAATACTTTACGAAATGCGTTCATCAAAGTAATTGTTGTTCCGTGAACAATTCCCTGTGGTCCGATATACATAAACGAGCCGGCTGTCATTTGTCCGTATTGTGTCACGCCAAGTGCATTAAATTTTTCCCAGTCGTCGGGTTTCGAGTAGTTGGGAATCATCAATCCGTTGGTAACAACCACACGCGGAGCTTCTTTCGACGAAGGAAACAATCCCATAGGATGTCCCGAATACATGTTTAAAGTTTGTTCGTCGGTCATATTCGCAAGATATTGCATTGTCAAAAGATACTGAGCCCAATTTTGAAATACCGCACCGTTTCCGCCATAAGTTATCAACTCTTCGGGATGCTGAGCTACGGCAGGGTCTAAGTTATTTTGTATCATCACCATAATGGCTGCCGCATGAAGCGATTTTGCGGGATACTCCGAAATAGGACGGGCATACATTTTATACGCAGGCTTAAAGCGATACATATAAATTCGTCCGTAATCTTTCAGCTCTTGTGCAAAATCCTTAGCCAACTCTTTGTGCCATTTCTTTGGAAAATAACGCAACGCATTGCGAATGGCAAGTTTTTTTTCTTCTTTCGATAATATATCTTTTCTTTTGGGTGCTCTGTTTATTCCCTCGGGATACTCACGCTTTGGAGGAAGTTCCGAAGGTATTCCCTGTAATATTTGTTCTTTAAAATTCATATCGGTAGTGTTTTTAATGTTATTTAATTTTTTTTGCTTTCGCAGAAAATCTGTTTTAAACTTAGTTTACTTCGAATTCTTGATTTTTAACCATTTCAACCATAGTGTTAATATCGTCTTTAAGTATTCTGTCGTCTTCGAGTTTATTAACTTTACTGCGGATAAGTTTAAAATTTTTCTCAACAATTTCCGAGAAAGAGTGAGGTCGTCTGAACTCTAATGCTTGAGCGGCATACATCAGTTCAATGGCAAAAATTTTCTCTACATTTTCAAGAATACGGTTAAATTTTCTTCCCGATATGCTACCCATTGATACATGGTCTTCTTGTCCTAATGAGGTAGGAATACTGTCTGCCGAAGGAGGAAAACACAACGATTTATTTTCGGTAACCAAAGCGGCAGTAGTATATTGAGGAATCATAAAACCGGAGTTTAATCCGCCTTTGTCGGTAAGTAATCGGGGTAACCCGTATTTACCTTCAAGCAACAAGTAACTTCTTCTGTCAGAGATGTTTCCCAATTCCGAAGCAGCTATCGAAGCATAATCAAGCACCATAGCCATTGGTTGTCCGTGAAAATTTCCTCCCGAAATTGCTTCCTCGTCGCTTAACACTATCGGATTGTCGGTTACCGAGTTCATCTCTATTTCAGCCAACTCTTTAAGGTGATAGTAGGCATTGCGAGAAGCACCGTGCACTTGTGGAATACAACGCATTGAATAAGGGTCTTGAACACGTTCGCAATTTTTATGAGATGCAATATTCTCAGAATCTTTTAATAAATGTCTCATGTGTTTAGCAACTTTAATTGTTCCTTTATAAGGGCGAATAGTATGAAGTTCGGCTTTAAAAGGCGAATCGCTTCCTTGAAATCCTTCGATACTCATTGCCCCCGCCAAATCAGCCAAGTTAAGCAGATACTCCATTTTTTTGAGTCCTGCAATGGCATGAGCCAATATAAATTGTGTTCCGTTGATAAGAGCCAAACCCTCTTTTGCTTGTAACTTGAAAATTTCAAGATTATGTTTTTTCAATACTTCCTTAGCCGGAATAATTTTATCGCCGTCCCAAAATTCACCTTCACCGAGTAACGGTAAAAACAGGTGCGACAATGGTGCCAAATCGCCCGATGCACCAACAGAACCTTGTTCGGGAACAACCGGTAACAAATCGTTTTCGATAAAATAAATTATACGCTCAACTACATCTAAACGAATACCTGAAAATCCTTGACAAAGAGCATGAACTTTACAAATCATCATTATTTTCGACAACTGCTTGTCAATAGGATTTCCTACTCCTACGGCATGAGTAACCAAAAGATTTTCTTGTAACAACCCTGTCTCTTCTTCCGATATTTTAACGTCGCACAAAGGACCAAAACCGGTGTTTATTCCGTAAACAGCTTTGTCCGATGCGTTTATAGCATCTACTTTTGCTCTGCAACTGTTAACCTTTTCGGCAGCTTCGGGACTTAAAACTCCCTTTATCTCTCCGTTTGCTATTGCATAAACTTTGTCAACAGTTAATTTGTCTATTCCGTATTTGAACATATCTATATTTTTTTATGATAATCATTTGAAAATAAGCAGTAATACATTTTTTCAAACAATCATCCGATTAATACACTTTTTTGATTTTTGCAAAGATATGGTTACTTTTGATGCTTAACAAGACTATTTTAATCAACATTTGATAACTATGGGTAATCAATTAGAGTTTCGTCATTTTAAATATTTTCTTTCGGTGGCAAAGGAGTTGCATTTTAGAAAAGCTGCCGAGCAACTTTATATTTCACAACCCGGACTAAGCCGGCAAATAAAACAGATGGAAGACGATTTGGGAGTAAAACTGTTTGAACGTCACAACCGTAAAGTGGAACTTACCGAAGCGGGAAAGTATCTGCAAAAGGAACTTACCGCAAATTTTAAACAGTTGGATGATATTCTTAATCACGTAAAGTTAATTAATAAGGGCATCGACGGAAGTCTGAAAATAGGTTATGTGGGGTCGGCAATGCAAGAGTTAATTCCCGAATTATTGTTAAAATTCAGAGAGACAAACCCCAAAGTGCTTATTAATCTTACCGAAATAGATAATCAAAGGCAAATACAGGCTTTGCTTGATAAAGAGATTGATATTGGTTTTGTGCGGTTGGAGCGTATTCCCAAAGAACTTGAAATGCACGCAGCACTGGAAGAGACTTTTTCGCTTGTTCTGCCCGCCGACCATAAAATAAGTTCGGAGAATTTTGAGAATCTGTCGCAATTAAAATCGGAGCAATTTATTTTGTTTGATGCGTCATACAGCGAATCGTATTACGAAAAGGTAATGCAAATATTCGACGACAGCGGTTTTTTTCCCACGATATTACACTCAACGGTAAATGCGGGTTCAATTTTTCGCCTTGTGGAAAATCATTTCGGAATATCTATTGTTCCCACATCGTTGCAATACGGATACAGTATGAAAATAAAATTTATCGAGCTAAAAAATATTCCCCAGCGAACAACTTTAAAAATAATTTGGAACACTAAAAACAGCAATCCTGCATTGATAAATTTAAAAAAACTTATTAGTTGAAAGTTCTTAAAGTTTATAAAGTTGAAAGTTAAAAAACACTTTGCAGCTTAGCGGCTTTGCGGTAAAAGCATTTTAAAACTTTGTGTTCTCTGTGGTAGAATCTTAATTTTCTAACAGCTTAATTTTCTTAATTCCTTAATGTTTAAGTAGTTGAAAGTAGGAGTCTAATAGTCTAACGAATTACAAATACGTTAACATCGATAATTTACTAAAATCATATATTTCATTTGCCGCATCTGCTATTTGATTAGATGTTAATGCGTTAATTTTTTTATATGCTTCGTCAAGAGTATCAACTTTATTAAACAACAGATAGCTTCGACCAATATTAAGCATAAGATTCGATTTGTTTTCGGCACTTATTGCAATTTGTCCCATAAGCTGTTTTTTTGCCCTTTCAAGTTGCAAAATTCCAAGCGGTTTAGTTTGTAAAAGTTTAAGTTCTTTTTTAATAATCCTTAAACTTCTTTCTATTTTTTCTTCATCGGTTCCGAAATATATTCCCACAATACCCGTATCGGTGTAAGGTGTGTAAAAAGATTCGATATTGTAAGCTACTCCGTGTTTTTCGCGTAAAGCAAGATTCAACCTTGAATTCATTCCGGGACCACCGAGAATATTATTCAGCAATTCAAGCGACAGCCTTTTTTTATCGGTAATATCGTAAGCTCTGTCGCCCAATATACAATGAGCCTGATAAGTCTCTTTTTTTATTTGAATATTGGTTGCAGCATAGCCGTTTAAAACCTGACGTCGCGATTTACGAAGGTTAGGCTTATAAATTCCGAAATATTTTTCAACCCATTTTACCAACGATGAAAATTTAATATCACCTACCGAACAAATCACCATCTGGTCGGTATGATAATTGTTTTTTACAAAAGACAACAAATTTTCGCGTGTATATTTTTTCAACGATTTAGGTTCACCCAAAATATTTCGTCCGATAGGATGACCTTTAAAAATCATATCTTCAAAATCGTCGAAAATAAGTTCGGCAGGACTGTCTTTATATGAGTTTATCTCATCAAGTATTACCTCCTTCTCTTTTTCGAGTTCCCTTTCGGGAAACGATGAATTAAATACAATATCAGCCAACAATTCAACGGCACGATTGTAATATTCAGTTAAAAAAGCACTGTAAATTGTTGTCTCCTCTTTTGTTGTAAAAGCGTCTATTTCGCCGCCTACATCTTCCATGCGGCTTATAATATGGTAGGCTTTTCGTTTGTATGTTCCCTTAAAAATAACATGCTCAATAAAATGAGCTATTCCGTGTTCATTTTGTTTTTCGTCGCGAGAACCTGTATTTATTATTATCCCCAGATGCGCAACTTTACCCTCAACCCGATTGTGAATAATCCGTATTCCGTTATTTAATGTATGATATTCGTATCCCTTCATTGCCAATCTAAAAATATGAGTTGGCAAAAGTAAGAATTATTTTTAACCCTAAAAATTCCATTTTAATCTTACAAAAGCCATATTCATTGCCATTCGTGTGTTAAATGGTGTTTTTACATTAAAATATTGATAGATAAATGATAATTGTAAGTTTGTTGTTACCGATAAATCAAGTCCGGGCATTAAAAAATATCCCTTTTGGTCGGTATAATACATAGCTGCCGTGTAAACAGAGAGAATTGGTGTTACGGGATAATTTATATTTAAAAAGAAATTGTATTCCGATATTGATAAACTTTTTGATGTTGCAGGTGCACGATAAAACTCATTTAGCGATTTTATCAATGTTTTTTTGTCGTTATATAAAAATTCGGTTTGTATCATCAAACTGTTTGAAAATGTATAATCAAAAGCTGCCGACAGCAAAAACACTCCCGAAGTATCGGTAAAATTATCCTTTGGATGATAGTATGAAAATTCACCTCTAAACCCAACAGATTTAATATTTCCTTCCCATCCTGAGCCTATAACAAAATCGCTTCCGTTGGCAAATCCTTCGATAAATTGAATATCATATCCCCATTTGTTGAATTTTTGCAATCCTGCTATTGTAAATTTTTGTGAACTGTCGGATTTTACAACTAACTCAACCGACGAAGCCATTCCGGTATAATAAGTTGCTCTGACGGCATCGGCACCCGGCTTTTCGGGATAATCAAAATCGTAATACGAATAGGCATTAAAAATATCGTTGGGATTCCATACAAACGTGCGTCCCCAATTTATTCGTTGTCTTCCTGCCGATAGTTCAAAATTTCCTGTCGTATATTCAATATAAGCTCTGTCTATTTGAGTGTTGAGCAGACTGTTTTTTTCGGCAAACCAATTCCAATTCATATCAACTAAGCCTCTGTCTTGTGAAAAATCATCGGCATATTCGGGAATATTTTCAACTGTTTCACCCCATAAAAATTGATTTCTGAATTGAAAATGAACAGTTAAATTATCTGTAGGATAATATGCTGTGTTTATGCGATTATGAAAACGATAATCCCAAGTAGCATCAGAAGAGTCTTTCATAAATACCGATGTTCCCATTTGCGAAATATATCCGTCAACGGCAAATTTACTTTGTGCCGAAACAATAACCGGTAACAGAAATAGAATTGTATAATATATTTTTTTGTAAAACCACATATTAAAGTAATTGATATTTAACAAATTAAACTTTTTTTAGTATAAAAACCATTTAATAAACTGTCATTTCGAACGAAAGTGATAAATCCCTTAGCAAATAGCAGTATGTATTCAAACAAATAACCCTTAATACGTATATTAGGCATTATGCTTTTGTGCATTATTTTAGTTATTATTTTTTTCTTGCAATAAATAAGTGGACACTTCCAAATCCGCCAACATTATGGTCTTGATAATCAAAATCATATTTTACTAAAAGTGAATTAATATCTTTGATTATATCTCCGAATTTTTCCCATAATCTAACTATTAAATATCCTATTACGTTTCTGTTTTTTGGATAATCAAAATCTACAAGAAGAAGTTTGCCGTCGTTTTTCAAAACTCTTTTTAATTCGCTCATAGCTTTTTCTCCATTGGGATAACCCGTAAAAGCCATAGTATTTATTACCGTATCAAATGTATTATCAGGAAACGGAAGTTCTTCGACATTTGCTTTATATAATTTTGAATCTATTTTTTTTGATAACATTTTTTTTGATGTTATTTCCAACATCTTTTCATTATAATCAATTCCGTAAATATCAAAATCATCTCTTGCGTATTGAGTCATCAGGTAACCACTACCAAATGAAACTTCTAATATTTTTTTACCTTCAATATGTGGTATAACTTTTTTAATCCATCTTTTCCATAGCGGAAATACTGTCATAAAAGCATCGTATCCTTTTGCCATCCAATTATACTCTTTGTTCATTTTTTCCGTATATTCGGAATTGATGTTTGACGTATCCGTATATTTTATCTTGGCAGGGCTTATTTTAAAAGGAAAGAATCTTGGCACTTGTTTTAAATAATCTTCATATGGTTTCCCGAATCTTTTAATTAATTCCGGTTCTTCAATAAATTTAGCATTAAAATATAAAATTATAGTATATAAAACTGTAATAGCAAAAAGAGAAATTGAGTAATATAATAATGATTCTCCTATTAATAGAATTGTGCCTCCTAATGCCATAGGATTTCGAATTAATTTATAGGGACCTTTTACCACAAATTCTTTTGGTGGTATTTTAGGATTTGGTGTTCCTTTTCCTATTGTTTTAAACAGAAATATTGTATAAAATATCAAAGATAAACCACAGATAATTATTAAGATACTTGCGGATAAAACATAAATATTTGAAGTAATTATTTTGGTATTATTTAATAATTTAGCATCAATATACTTTCCTAATAAAGGAGAAATTATTAAGAATACCGTTGGAACAATAATGTAAGTCATTACTTCGATTATTCTATTTTTAATTGTCATATCATTTCCTCTATTTTTTTAATAAATTCTATACTATTATCAAATCATTATTATTTTATATCGGGATTTTTGAATTTAGTAAAAGTAAAGAATATTGGCATTAAAATAATTATAGCCAAAATTGTATTGCCAATAGCATTGAATTTTACATTTGCTTTAAGGGAAATAAATGTGTCTAATATATACCAAGAGAGTATTCCTATTGTAATACAATTTCTTGACCATTTCTCTCTCTTTTTAAAAGGAAAAGCAGCAATAAAAGCAATAAATATTCCCCAGCCTACCATTGTAGCCCCCAAGACACCGTATATCCATTGCTGAAAATCTTTAACTTGTATATTTGGTGTTTCGTTACCCCAAAAAACGGGATTAATATGAGAATTGAAGCCTTCCGAATTAATATTCAGAACCATTGATATTCCAAAGATAGATATAATTATCCCTGAAACTAATAACCATTTTTGCCAAAATTTAAAACTCATTATTATTTCCTCCTTTTTTTATTTTTTTTCAAACATTATTATCGCTAATCACTTTACCGTCTTCAAGCGTAACAATTCGTTCGGCACGCTGAATTACCCGTTTATCGTGAGTGGCAAAAATAAAAGTTACGTTTTCGTTTTTGTTAAGTTGGTGCATAATATCAAGCAGTTCGCCTGTGGCTTTACTGTCGAGGTTTGCCGTAGGTTCATCGGCAAGAATAAATTTAGGTTTAGATGCCAATGCTCTGGCAACGGCAACTCTTTGTTGCTGACCTCCCGATAATTTATTGGGACGCATATTCTCTTTTCCCTCAATACCGATAGCTTTAAACAGTTCGGCAATACGCAAATCACGCTCTTTTTTCGGAATATTTTGCATATGCATAATAAATTCGGCATTCTCCTTTGCCGTTAATACGGGAATAAGGTTATAAGCCTGAAAAACAAACCCGATATTATTCATTCTGAAATCAATCATTTGCTTCGACGACAGTGTGCTTATATCGGTGCCGTCGATAAAAACTGCTCCCGAAGTAGGGGTATCAAGTCCGCCGAGAAGATTAAGGAATGTCGTTTTTCCGCATCCCGATGGACCTACAATAGCGGTAAATTCACCTTTTTCAAACGATAAGTTAATTCCGTTTACTGCTTTTACTTCTATTTCGCTTTCTCTGTAAATTTTATATAAATCTTTTACTTTTATAACTTCCATAATATATTTTTTTATATGGTTGATTTACAATTTATTTTACTGTTTCAATTTATGCTTTTATTTAATATTTTTTACTTTCAACTTTCGACTATCCAAACATTAAGGCATTAAGAAAATTAAGTTTTTACCACTAAGACACAAAAACGCTAAGTATTTTTGTCCATAAATTACACTAATTAACACTAATTTAATTTCTTCTTTGTTGCAAATTCGGCTTCGACAAGCTCAGCCTCCAACGAAACTTTCAACTTTATAAACTTTCAACTATCTAAACATTAAGAAGTTAAGAAAATTAAGATATTAGAAACATTAAGATTTTATTATTATTTTTAATTATCCATTATCAACTTATTATCGCATCCTCCTGAGGCGGACAAGTTTTATGCATTGTAGCATTAAATCATTACATCATTGTATCATTTTCTCTGTTGCAAATTCGGCTTCGACAAGCTCAGCCTCCGTGCTTATTTCTGCATTTTGGCATTTCTGCATTATCGCATTAAATCATTGTATCATTACATCATTGAACCATTGTATCATTAAATAACTTTCAACTCTTTACATTCTTACCGCTTCGGCGGGATTCATTTTCAGTGCCCGTATTGTTGGAAATATTGATGCTATAAATCCTGTTATCAAAACCAAAATAATAACATTAACATAATCGGTAAAATTTAATACGGGATACATAACCGAATCGTAACCAAGAGCAGCAAAACCTTTTCCTACCGATGAAATATCAATACCCGCTTGTCCGAAATATACAGTGAAAACATAAGAAATAACTATACCAATTACTGCTCCGGTAAGGGCAAGCAGTGTTGTTTCGTAAAATATCATTTTAAAAATCTTTCGCCTGTTCATTCCTATTGCCATTATCATACCCAGCTCTTTTGTGCGTTCAAGAATAACCATCAGCATAGTATTTACAATGGTAAATCCCAAAGCAAGCATTATTATCGACATAAAAATATACAGCATATAATCGGTCATTGACGATGTAAGTTTCAGATACGGGTCGATAGTAAACCAACTTTCAACTAAATAGTCGGGGGTAATTTTTTCTATTTGCGGAATTATAGCAGATGTTTGCTTATAATCATTTAATATTAAGGCTATTTCGTGTGCTGAATTAACGGGTAAGTTTAATAATCTGTCAAGGTCTGATTTTTTTACAAATACAGTTTGATTATCAAACATTGCATTTTGTGTTTTGTAAATTCCCTCTACTTTAAAACTTGCTCCCGTAAGGTTACCGTCGTAATCTTGAAAAGTGATAATAATTTTTGATTTTAATCTTACATTCAGTTTTTTTGCAAGAGCTTCGCTTATTATAATTCTGTTTTTTTTGCCCGATTCAAAGTATTTACTCTTATCGTCAATCAGTTTTTCATAAATTTTTGTTACCTGCTTTTCTTCTTGCGGAACAATACCGTTGAGCATTATACCCACAGCAGTGCTTGCCGTAGATGCCATACCAAAAGTTTTTGTGCGTTGACATACGGCTTTAACTTCGTCTATTTTTTTAATGTCCGAAATAATTTTATCGGTATTGTTAATGGTAAAAATAACCTCATTGTTTGCTTTAAACTCTTTGTTGTGAATTTGAATATGCGAAGTTTGATTTTCAAGAGAGTTTTTGAGCATATCTACAACCATTCCTTTCATTATACCGGTTGCTGCTAAACCACCAAACAATCCGATAGTAACAGCAAACATTACTATTGAACTTCGCAATTTGTTTCGCCAAATATTTCGCCAAGCTATTTTTAAAATAAAACCTGATGATTTGTATTTATTTGTTGACATATTATTGTTTTTTATTTTTAACTATTTAAACATTAAGGCATTAAGAAAATTAAGTTTTTACCACAGAGAACACAAAGTTTCACAAAGGTTTAAAATGCTTTTACCGCTAAGACGCTAAGACGCAAAGGTTTTTCAACTTTAAGAACTTTCAACTTATTTCTACATTATCGCATCCTCCTGAGGCGGACAAGTTTTCTGCATTAAATCATTACATCATTGAACCATTATATCATTGTATCATTTTCTCCGTTGCCAATTCGCCTTCGACCGGTGGTCACTTGTTTACTCCGAATACTTTCGGAGAGCTTGTCGAAGTGACTTTTGCAAATTAACACTGTCCTTCGTTGTAAATTCGGCTTCGACAAGCTCAGCCTCCAAATCCATTTCTGCATTAAATCATTGAACTATTATATTATTGTATCATTAAATAACTTTCAACTGTTTCTCATCTCCGTAAAGCCTTAATTACTTTAAGTCGCCCGATTGAAATTACGGGATAAAAAGCCGCAACTACAGTTATCATCAAAACATTAAAAGCCTGAAACAAGAATATTTTCAAACTGAGAATTGTAGGCAAAATAGGTTCAACTCCGAGTTTCTCCATTGATTGTGCATTTTCACCTGTCATTACAATGGGAAAATAATGAAAATACAATACCAAAAGAAAACCAACGAATAAGCCTGTTATAATTCCTATTGAATTAATAAACAGAGCCTCATAAAAAGAGATTGCTATAAGTCGTGTTTTTTGCATTCCTATTGCCACCATTACGCCAAACTCCTTTTTACGTTCTTCGGTCATCATCAGCACAGTGCCAAACACGCCAAACGCAATAATCATATACAAAATGGCAAGCATTGCAATACCGCCTATGCGGTCGCTGTCAATTAGTTGCACCAATTCAGGCGACATCTCCTGCCAAGTCATTGCTGTATATTGAGCAGTGTCGAGACGGGAGTTTAGCTCTGCTGTAATTTCCCGGGTATTATCAGGGTCGCTAAATTTTACCACAACTGATGTTATACCGTCGGGAAACGAGAAAAAATCTTGTGCTGTTGACAGAGGCATTATCAGCAGTTGTCTGTCGATATCGGGTGCGGGCATTTTTACTATTCCCCTTACGGGAAATGCTCCCGTTGCCGATTGTCCCCAGTGTCCCTGACCAAGTAAAACCAAGGTGTCGCCAACCGAAATATCAAGATATTGCGAAAGTTTTTGCCCCAGCAATACGCCGTAGTCGTTTTTTGCAAGAAACTCTCCCGACACAATTTTTGTATGCAGATTAAGCATATCGTTTGCCGTGTCGGGCACAATGCCCATAATAAGTGCACCTTTCGATTTGTTTTCGTAAGCAGCAAGCGAAAAACTCTCCAATCGTAAATCGACACCTTCAACGCCGGGTGTTGTTAAAACAGTGTTTATCAATGAATCGGACAATTCTATTCCGTTGTCAAGTGTTTTGTCGTCCCAATAATCTTTTTGATGCACCTGAACATAACCGGTGAATTGTCCTACGGCATTTTCAATCATTTTTGCGTAAGTTCCCTCTTGAAACGACCGCATAAACGACGATAACGTAACCGCTAAAATCACCGAACTGATGGTGATGAATGTCCGTTTGCGATTTCGCCAAATGTTTCTCCAAGCTATTCGTATGTTCATAGAAACTGAGTTGAAAGTTAATAAAGTTGAAAGTTTGTAAAGTTGAAGGTTGAAAGCAACTTTACTATTTATAGTAAGTTTAGCTTCAACCGGTTCTCCGAAATTATCGGAGTAAATTAGTGTCTTGCTTATTTCTGCATTATCGCATTAAATCATTATACCATTGAATAATTAAATCATTAAAAAATTATCTTACTCTCTTCATATTTTGTTGTGAAAAAAAGTTTTCGCTGATATTAATATTAAATTCCGATTTAATAATCTCAACCACAGTTTTTTGTCCCGGTTTATCTTCAGGAATTATTTCAAGATGCGACGGTAATTTTCTATCGCTGAATTGTTTAACTTTTGATGCAAATTCTGTTCTTACAAGTTCAAAATCTTCGTCGTAATATTCGTTTTTCAGTTGCCAAAACTCTTTTTTGCTAATCCACTTTATCACTTTTCCCCATACCACAGTAGCATCTACTTTTGGAGTGAGTTCAATTTTGTAACAATCTATACCGTCAATTTTTTCTTCACCGATAATTTTATGAGTATAATCTACCACTATTGAACTCTCTTTAAGAATATCGTCGTTGGTATAATCAGAGCCCATCCACCCTTGCGACATCATCGACGGCGGTATTTTTATCATACGGCTGATGTTGGGAACCCAATTCCACATTTCGTTTTTACGTTTTAAAAACACTTGCCCTTTATCCTTTGCAGGAGATAAAATATAGGTCATATTGTAATCGGTTCCTTTCGACCATGCTTTAAATGTAAGAGTTCGTTGCCATTTGGGGCGAATAATTGTCATCGACATTTCCGATTTATTGGTTATTCCGCGTTGCAAATCGTCCGATTTTTGAATTATCTGCTTTGCCGTAAGGTTTTGAGCAATCCCCGATAATGATAAAAGCAGCATTAAATTTAAAGTAATAAATATTTTTTGCATAATACGTTGTTTTATTTATACTTATATATGTTTATTTAAACTTCTCAATTATTATCTTTTTCACCTCATCTATTGGATACGAATCGGGATCCAGAATATAATTAAATGATACACCATCTAAAACAGCTCCCAATAAAAGAGCTTCGGCTTGTGAATTGCTCGAACCTTTTTGTTTATAATAATTTATAAAAGGATTTACAAAATAAGCCAAGAATTCAGGCATCTTTTTTTCCAAAAATTTTATCGACATAGGTTGCATAGCAATAGACATATACAATTTCCAAAAACGATAATCTTTTTTCAGCAATTCAAAATTTAAATCTAAAAGTTCTTCAAGTTTTTCGGGTGACAAGTTTTTCTCATTTTTATCAGGAAAAAGGTTTGATACCGAATCCCAAGCTTGATTTATTATTTGTTCAAGCAAATCTTCTTTACTCAAAAAATAGTTATAAATCAAACCTTTTGATATGCCTGCTTTTTTGGCAATCATACTTATTGAAGTGCCTTGATAGCTTTTTTCGGCAAACAGTTCCAAAGCGGCTTGAAGTATAATATTCTTTTTATCTTCTCTAATTTTTTTAAATTGTTGTGATGTTCTTGGTGACATAACTATTTTTGACTAAACGTTCGGTCAAAGATATAAAATAATTATTAAATTACCATTATTTTTTTAAATATTTTTATTTGTCTATAAAAATTATGAAGATTAAACTTATGTAATAATTTGTTAGACTTTTAGACGTTAGACGCTAAAAATTAGACGTTTACTTTCAACTTTATAAACCTTTAACTTTCAACTCATTATTGCATTCGCTACGCTCATTTTTTTTTGAACCATATAAGGATTAGAAGAACATTTAAGTTTTGCTTCGCTTTGCTCAGCAATTTTGAAACATTAAAAAATTAAGAAAATTAAGGGTTTTAGAGAATTAAGTTTTTATCGCAAAGACGCAAAGGTTTTTTGTCCACAAATTACACTAATTGGCACTAATTTATTTTTCTTCTTCGTTGTAAATTCGCCTTCGACAGGCTCAGGCTCCGTGCTTATTTCTGCATTTTGGCATTACTGCATTATTGCATTAAATCATTACACCATTGAACCATTGTATCATTAAATAACTTTCAACTAATTTCATTATTATACATAAAAAAATCCGGTAATTGCAATACAACTACCGGATTTTTATTTTAAAATAAACTCTATTTTAAAGAAGTTTATTCAATTTGTCAACAATAGCTGCCTTAGGCACAACACCTACTTGTTTGTCAGCAACTTCGCCATTTTTAAAAAACAATAAAGTAGGAATATTTCTGATACCGAAATTCATTGCAGTTTGAGGATTGCTGTCAACATCAAGTTTTACCATTTTAGCTTTTCCTTCAAATTCTCCTGCCATTTCTTCGATGATAGGACCAATCATTTTACAAGGTCCGCACCACTCTGCCCAAAAATCTACTATTACCGGAACGTCAGATTTCAATACTAAGTCTTCAAAATCTGCATCAGTTACATGAATTGCCATATTTGTATAATTTTTAAATGTTTATTTTTATTTTGTATAAATACAACTTGTTATGCAAAATGTTTACAAAAATATTAAATAAATTTATAAATAATACTATTTCAATTTTATTTTAAAAAACACTCTGTTGTTCTATTTTAACTCATAATTAAATATGGGATGATCTTCAAAATATTTTATTAATTCGTTTGATATATCTACTCTGTAATCTCTTGAAAACATTTTTAATGAAATATTTTTTTCTGTTTCCGTTAAATTTATTTTTAATGTTTTTTCTCCTTCATGTTTTTTAACATTGTCAAGTAATTCGTTTACCAGATTATCTGTTAAACTTTCAATAGGAACAGAAACAATAATATTATTTATCAACTTATCACGTAAGTCAGGCAACATCTGTATTGACGATATTCGCACTTCAAGCGGTTTTATCTCTTCTTTTCCCCATTCACGCTGTTTTACTTTTCCTTTTAGATAAAGAAAATACCCTTGCGTAAAGAAACTCTTAAAGTTAAGATAATCGTTACCGAAAAAAGCCAATTCGTAAGAACCTGAATAATCCTCAATGGTAATAATACCAAAGGGTTTATTGCTTTTTGTTATAGCATGACGTGTGGCTGTAACTATTCCGGCAAAAGCAACCTCTCTCTTTTTTTTATCGGGGAAACCGACAAATTTCTGTAAATCATTCAGTTCATCAACTTTACAATTACAAAAACGATCTATCTCAAACTTAAAAGTATCCAACGGATGAGCAGACAGATAAATACCTATAAGTTCTTTCTCTTTATTCAGTTTCTCAAGATTACTCCACGGTTCACATTGTGGTATTGCAGGTTTGGTAACAGCTATCTCTTGCGACATGGACCCAAACAAAGTATTTTGATTGTTTGCTATATCATTTTTAAAAAGTCCTGCATATTTAATCAGTTCTTCAATAACTGTCTCACCTTTATCGTTTACCTCAAAAAGCTGACCTCTATGCTGAATTTCAGGAAAAGAATCAAAAGCTCCTGCCTGAGCAAGTGCTTCAAGATTTTTCTTATTGACTGTATTCAAGTCAACTCTCTCTACAAAATCGAATATACCTTTAAACTCACCTTTTGCTTTTCTCTCATCTACAATTTTTTCAACAGCTCCTTCTCCCACATTTTTAATGGCTGCCATTCCAAAACGTATATTCCCGTCTTTATCAACTGTAAAATTATGCATACTGTGATTTACATCAGGTCCGTACACATTAAGATTCATTCGCCTGCACTCCTCCATAAGTTTTGTTACTTCAGTAATATTTGAAAGGTTACGGCTAAGGTTGGCAGCCATAAACTCGGCAGGGAAATGTGCTTTCAGATATCCTGTTTGATAAGCAACATAAGCATAACAAACCGAATGCGATTTGTTAAACGCATACGAAGCAAATGCTTCCCAATCGCTCCATATTTTATCAATAAGTTTTTGAGGATCTTTACCATTTAACCCTTCCATAAACTTAGGGTTTGCCAAACAACCTTCGTCAAATTTCACTTTAAGTTCAGCCATCAGGTCAAGTTTCTTTTTACCCATAGCTTTACGCAAAGTATCGGACTGCCCGCGTGTAAAGTTACCAAGCTCACGCGACAAAAGCATCACCTGTTCTTGATAAACGGTAATTCCATAAGTATCTTTAAGATACTTTTCCATCAGCGGATGGTCGTATTCCACTTTTTCGCGTCCGTGCTTACGAGCAATAAACGAAGGAATATACTCCATAGGTCCCGGGCGATACAAGGCATTCATGGCAACTAAATCTTCAAAGCGGTCGGGTTTCAAACTTTGAAGATGCTTTTTCATTCCGGGACTTTCAAACTGGAATATAGCGGTTGTTTCACCATTACTGAAAAAATTAAATGTTTTTTCATCTTCAAAAGATATTTTATCAATATCTATCTTAATCCCTTTCGAACGATCTATATTATCAAGAGCTTCTTTAATAATAGATAGAGTTTTCAGTCCCAGAAAGTCCATCTTTAACAATCCGATGTCCTCAACAAAACGCCCGTCATACTGTGTTGTAAGCAGTTCCTCACCTTTAGTAGGCATAACAGGAATATGTTCCACAAGCGGGTCGCGTCCGATAAGAATACCACAAGCATGCACACCTGTTTGTCTTACCGAACCTTCAAGTTTTTCAGCGTTGTTAAGCACCTTAACAATTGTCTCGTCACTCGACTCTTTCTCTTTTTTTAAATCGGGACTCTCTTTATATGCCTTGGTAAAATTCATTTTGGGAGCTTCGGGCACAAGCTTTGCAAGGCGGTTTGATTCACTTAACGGCAACTCTAAAACCCTTGCCACATCTTTAATCGATGATTTTGTAGCCATTGTACCAAAGGTACAGATATGAGCAACCTTATCTTTCCCGTATTTTTCGGTTACCCAATCCAAAACTCTTTGTCTGCCATCATCATCAAAGTCAATATCCACATCGGGCATTGATATACGATCGGGGTTCAGGAAACGTTCGAAAAGCAAATCATATTTTATAGGGTCAACATTGGTAATTCCCACACAATACGATACCGCTGCACCTGCTGCCGAACCACGTCCGGGACCTACCAACACATCCATTCTGCGAGCAGCATTTATAAAATCTTGAACAATAAGAAAATATCCCGGGAAACCCATTGTTTTAATGGTGTTAAGCTCAAAGTCTATCCTCTCCTTTACTTTGTTTTTAAAATCCTCTCCGTATTTTTCTTTTGCTCCTTCATATGTAAGATGTTCCAGATAATCAGCTTCAAATTTAATCTGTAAAACCTTTTCATATCCTCCCAATCTTTTATAGGTCTCTTCGGTAAACTCTTCAATAAGTTCTTTTTCGGTAAATTTTTTAGAATATTCTTCTATGGTGCCAAAATCTTCGGGAATATCAAACTTTGGCATAATAGGTGGAGAGTCAAGCTCAAATTGCTCAACTTTATTGGCAATCTCAATAGTGTTTTCAAGTGCTTCGGGAATATCAGCAAAAATAATACTCATCTCTTCAGTGGTTTTAAACCACTCCTGCTTTGTATATCGCATACGCGTAGGATCATCAAATGTACGTCCTGTGTTTAAGCAAACAAGCAAGTCATGAGCTTCAGCATCCTCTTCATTCATAAAGTGAACATCGTTTGTAGCAATAACTTTTATATTATGTTTTTTTGCTAATTTGTAAAGCACAGTATTTACTTTAACCTGATTTTCCCAAACCTCACGCTTTAAGCGAACATCATCGTTTTTATGACGCATTAATTCAAGGTAATAATCCTCACCAAAAACTTGCTTATACCATAGTGCAGCTTTTTCTGCTTTATCAATATCACCATTCATAATGTGTTGAGCAAGTTCTCCACCCAAACAAGCAGAAGAAACAATAAGTCCTTCGCTGTGTTGTTCCAATACTTCTTTATCAATACGCGGTTTGTAATAAAATCCTTCAATTTGAGCTATGGAATTAAGTTTTAAAAGGTTTTTATAACCGATTTTATTTTTAGCAAGAATAATCAGATGGTCACCCGCTCGGTCAATTTTATCGGTTTGCTGTTTACGTCCACGACGAGCTACATATGCCTCAACACCAAGAATAGGTTTTACTTCCTCCTTTTTACATACATCGTAAAACTCTTTTATGCCAAACATTGTTCCATGGTCGGTAAGAGCTACCGCCGGCATTCCGTCTTTTTTTGCTTTTGCAGCAAGCTGTTTTGTTGATGCAGCTCCGTCAAGTATTGAATATTGAGAGTGAACATGAAGATGAACAAACGGTATCTTTTTGAAATTTTTTACAGCATCAACCATTTTTTTTTCTTCATCTTCAACAGAGATATGAGCAAAATGGTCAACTTTAAAAGATTCAAATTTCACTCCTGCCGGTTGTATTGTTGACGGATTATTTTTTATAAATGCTTCTATTTCGGCATCCGACATTTGCAATCTCTCTTTTGATATTCCGCCAACTCTTACAAGTTCAAGAAAACAACGCGATGTAGCCTCAACATCGGCAGCAGCATTATGAGCTTCCTCAAAAGGTATATTAAACAATTTAGTATGAAGTTCAGTAAGTGTAGGCCATTTTACCCGTCCGTTTTTGGTGATATTACAAAACTGTGTACTCTCTATTTTTGTACATAAATTTGGAGCTTTTGATATAACCTCTGGAAGTCCTGTGCGAATAAGTTCTGCTCCTACAATGTTAATGTCAAAATCGACATTATGACCGATAATAAATTTTGCTTTTTTTACATCTTCTAAAAAGTCATTCAAAGCATCAATCAAAGGAATACCAAGTTTTTCTGCTATCTCGGTAGTGATACCGTGTACTTTTACCACTTCATCGGGTATAGTATAACCATCAGGTTTTATCACATGATTTTTTGCACAAATAAAATTTCCTTTTAAATCGTGACATTGCCATGCAAGTTGAACCATACGAGGCCAATTATCGGTATCGGTTAATGGTGCTTTCCAACTTTTCGGCAGTCCGGTGGTTTCGGTATCAAAAATTAAAAACATTGTATATCAGTTATTTACAAGAGTGAAAAATTAAGCTTAAAGCTAAAAATATTTGTTGTAAAAATAACTAATTACATAATTCAAAATACCATTGTTGATAACTAAATTTTTAAAACGAGAGGTTTTTATTTCTCAAGATTTTTCAAACAATCACGAAGACGGTCAATATTTTTCCCGTATAGCCAGTTAAAATATTTTTTTTGTATCCAACACCCGAGAAGAGATATTGAAATAAGAATAATAATAATCCATATTATACTTTCAGAAGTAAAAAAACTGTTCCATTCGTCTTTTGACAATTTACTGTGCAATCCAAGCAGAAAACCACCGAAGCCTGCTATTGGGTACAAAATAACAGCCATTCGCATGTATTTCTTCACAAGATTGTCAAAACGAGAAACAAACTCTTTAAGATAATTTTTAAGGTTTGTATCAGAAGTAAATTTTAGTTTAATAACATTTAGATATGGCACAAAACTAAGTCCGAATATTACAACAATAAAAATCAGAGCATATATGGTATCGGCAGGTTTGGTTGATGAAATAAAAATAACTAAAAAGACAGAAAGTATAAGAGCAACAGTCCATTCAAAAATAATTTTACGACGAATTTTTGCAAGTTCATTGTTAGATTGTTTTTTAACAATTTTTTTTAGTTCGTCGGCAGAATATTCCTTTTGCGAACCAACATCGGATATTGTTTTCCATGCATCTTTTAAATTATCAATCTCACTTATCATTATCTATTATTTTTTTTAATCGTTTTTTTACTCTGTTCATTTTTACTTTAATATTATTAACTGTAAGTCCGAGTATTTCGGCAATTTCTGCGTAAGCTACATCTTCAAGATACAGTAATACCAGTGACCTGTCAACATCATTAAGTTTTTTTATTGCTCTGTAAAGAGCTGAAATTTGTTCTTTTTTCTCCTCTTCGACATAAAAAGGAGTGTCATCATGAACAATAAATGCTTTTTTATCATCTTTATCTTCAAAACGATACTTTTTTTCTTTACGAATCCATGAAATAGCAGTATTAATAGCCACTCTGTAAAGCCAAGTGGAAAATTTTGAATCACCCTTAAATTGCGAATATGCCCGCCATACCTGAATACATATTTCTTGAAACATATCATCAGCCTCAGCACTATTCTTAGCATACATAAAACTTACCTTTCTAATTAAAGGTTGATATTGTTCAATTAATTTTATAGCTTCTTTACTATCCACAAATTTTTCTTTAATATGACGTTTATATTAGATGTTTGGTTACAAAAGATTTTAATCCTTTTTAATATAAGAAATAATCTTATTAAACCCGACTTATGCAGTAGGAGTTGTGAAATAGTGAACTTACGGCATTTAGTAAGGGTTAACCCCGATTTAGAAATACACCATTTTGGTTATTGTCCAAAAT
>Ga0256845_1000191_pt1 | contig 56581 bp, 50 predicted proteins | sample RiftiametaG_FD_189101 | JGI IMG/M metagenome (GOLD analysis project Ga0256845, IMG submission 189101) | Tube worm associated microbial communities from hydrothermal vent at the East Pacific Rise, Pacific Ocean - Riftia | ecosystem: Host-associated > Annelida > Integument > Unclassified ...
CAAAACTACCGAAAGAGAGTCAAAAGGATCTTTCAGAAATCCCTAAGAAACAGCGTCGAAAAATTTATGCTTTAAGTACCTACTTTAGAAACAAAGATAGATCAGCCGCGATTTATGATGCGTATTATTCTGGGGGATATAGTCAGCGGGAGATTGGTGATTATTGGGGACATCATTATAGTACCGTTAGTCGTTGGCTAAAAAGATATGAAGAGCATAGAAAGACGTGTCCCCATAAATTCTTTAGCTAGTGTAGTTTTGGTAATAGAGGGTCGAAACTACACTTACTACACTGAAGTTGGATTGATGATTGATTTGTCTTTTAAGTTACGCAGGCAAGGGTGCAGGTAGGACAAACTCTGCATCAAGATGATGAAGCAATTCAAATGTATCCATATAGTTCACACCTAAATCTTTACAAACATTTGGAATTAGTATCTTTTTCTTAATTCCCGCATTAAATTGTTCATGAGTAACTATAGTCGCTCCTGTAACCAATGCTCTAGCGATTAACCATGGGTCGGCACCTCGAAGAAATTCTTCATGTACTCCATTTTTCATGCCGGTAATGCTCATGACATGGGCTACTACATTTTGAAAAGCTAGCTGTGTTTCTTCATCACTTTCTGGGTGGAATATATGATGATTATCTTTCACCCAATCACTGAGTTCATCACCATAATTCACTAGTTCCGTTTTTACAGAATCAATGCTACAAACTTCATTCTCTTCATTAGATTTTAAAATCCAATGCCAATAGGCTGGACAAATTACCATTCCGTAGTATCTGTTCTTAGCTTCAATAAAAGTGTTCGCATCCAGCAAGTACTTCATAAGCCTATTTTTCTCGCATAAGTTTTAATTGAGTGTGGAGCTACACCTAGCAATCTCCCCGCATCCCTGAGCAGCATTCTTCCGCTTAACGCCTCGGAAACTATCGCACCAGATAAAGCGATACTATTTTTCGCACCTGCGGTCCTATAAAAATCACCACCACCTCCGGTTTGATTTCTGAAAGCATCAAGCTCACCCTGATAAAATTTTTGATATGTTTCTTGGGAAATAAAACCAATATCCAAAGCCCTTCGTGCAACCACCAGTCTACTGACATGAAATCTAGATGCAATAAGTGTAAGGTTCTGTATTAAGGGTGTATTTTCTTGCCACATCTGTGCAAAAGGTTTTTCAGGTACTAAAAACTCTCCAGCCACAGCATTGCAAAAAACTTCTTCTTTTACGTGAGACTGTAAACCGTCAGATATGCCGCTTTCACCCAACCAAATATGCGCCAGTTCATGAATGAGAGTAAAAAGACGAGTTTTTGGTGCATCGGAACTATTAATAAAAACAATGGGAGCAAGAGAATCGCTGATTGCAAAACCTCTAAACTCGGATACTTGCAACTTCCTACGAGTATTGTTTCCGACGATGCCACTTCGCATAACGATGATTCCAGCAGCTTCAGATGCTCCAATTAAATCTCTCTGGTAATCTTCCCAACTACCATGTTGCGGCAACCCTATATAAAGCGTTTTTCGAATATCCTCAACAACATCGCTAACGGAAGAATCAACTGTGAATTTACCAACAAAGCTTAGTTCTTCCTCACCATGAGATGTAAGGTAGTCTCGATACCAGTCTTGTTTATGAAGTACTTGTTCAATAATATCTCTGAGCTCAGTTGTAAATGTACCAGCCTGATTTCCACCTACAGTGCGTAAATCAGGTATAACTAGAGTCTCTACTGGAGGCTTCGGTAAAAAAAGGTAACCAAAAGGAGTGTTTGTCACTCTCGCAATGTTCTGGGCTTGACGGAAAGTTGGCTTCATCTTCCCAAGCTCCCAATCCATTACTTTATCTATCTTGACATTTATTTTCTTTGCGAGCGCACCTTCGCTCAGGTCAGAACGAATTCTGGCCCAACTTAGTAATTCCGGATTTACTAACGCTTGCGTTGTCATTGAGTAGTATATTGTGTCGATTTATTGAATAATAAGCTTTATCCGACTGATTTTACAGTTTTTTATGATGATTGGTTATTTAGCTAGCTTTGTACGTAAGGTGAAACACCATTTACAATATTGATGAAGCGTACTTATGACGGATTAACCTACCACCAGCACTGAACCAACCAACGCATCATCACAGCAGTAGCCAATATGAACCGCATTATGACAACCTTCGCTATCTACAAAAATTCCATTTAATGTGTCAGTGACGGCATCAATAAGAATAGGCGTTACGTAATCCTGCCCTACAGTAATTGTAGCCGTCCACTTTAATATCGTAAGACTTCCAAAATTATTCATCATAAGATTTGACGATTTTGGGGTTCTGGGGCCTAAACCCCAATTACGCTCAAAATATCGAATGGACTTGAACTTGCTGCTCCAAAGGAGTTAAATTGCCATGATGGGAAAGCAGTTTCTATTTCTTCAGCCAGCAGATGACTCGTGCAATCGGAATACCCGTTTTAAACGGGCGATGGCGACGAAGTCCATTAAATTTGGCAACAGGTGATTTCACACCTTTTCTAATTGACTCCGCTTCATCACCACTTCGGCTAATATTGAGATTGCAATTTCATAGGGTGTTTTGCTACCAATATCCATTCCGACAGGTGAGAGCAATTTGTCTAATTGACTTGTGTCTTCCAGATAATGGTGTAGTCGTTGGTTTCGATTATTGCAGGTTTTAGTCGAACCTATCGCCCCAATATAAAATGCGTTGCTCGCCAAAGCGTCGACCAAAGCAAAATCATCTACTCTGGGATCGTGAGCTAAAGCAATGATGGCATTATTTTCGTCTTTAAAATATTGATTGATGAGTTTTTCTGGTGAACCGGTAAAAACTTCAACATTATTAACTCGCCAATTACGTATAAATTCTTCGCGATGATCCCAGACAAAGACTTTAAAATCTAATGGTTGGGCGAGCTCTGCGACACAACGCGCGACCTCGCTGGCACCAATTAGAAGCATCTGATAAGCAGGTCCCATACAATGTTCTATGTAATCGACAGCCTTCATTTCGATGCGTTTAATGCCACGTTTGATGCCTTTTGAAAAGATACTTAAATGACCATTTTTAAGAGAGATCCTTCGTGCCACGAGCCTTCTCTGAGAGAGTATTTTGCTCAGTTGCTCAAAATGTTTAATCACCGATATTTGAGGTTTCAGGTACTCAACGAGTAGATGAAGTTGCCCGCCACAAGGTAGTAAAAATCGTTTTTGTTGTTGTTCCGAATCGCCGTAAATTAATTCAACGGGGTATGATTTTGCACCTTCATCGGTGAGTAATAATCCGGTTTCCATTTTTTCTAGCAGATCCTCTTCAATGCAACCTCCAGACAAAGAACCGACAATTCCATGGTTCGAACAGTAAGCCATTAAAGTGCCAGCGGGCATGGGTGAAGAACCCCAGGTTTGGGTGATCGAACACAACCAGACATCTTCACCTCGCTGTAACCAATTTAAAACACTTTCAATGACATGCAGGTTGCTTTGCATCTTCAAAATGATAATCCTTAATTAAGTGATCAATTGAAACCAGCACCGAGTTTATACTCAAATTAACTGCAATTGCAGAATTCTTTGTCTTCGTTGAAATAATTCATAAACTTTATTGCACTAAAATGGTGCTTATTGTCAACATTTGCATCATAATTGTGCAACATGTTGGTAAGCTTGAGTTGACACCCTTTCATCTTAGAATAATCCGTTGAAGTCGTGGAAAGAGTGCTATCTTGCGGTGTGCATGACCTAGTGAAAAATGGCATTGTCACTTTACTGGTGATGAGCCCATTTTTCGCATCGTCAGGCGTGTTGCGGGGTGGCGCTCTTTTTCGCGCTTTAACTGGTTTTTCTAGGTTGAAGCCTGCCTTTTAGTAGATAAGTTGGCACTGAGTTTGCATTCGTAGTTCGCACTAATTCTAATATCAAAGTTTGAGGAAACGCTTATGTCAGAAAACAAAATACTTTCCATGATGGAAGAAAACGATGTTGTTTTCGTCGATCTTCGATTTACCGATACCAAAGGTAAAGAACAGCATGTGAGCTTGCCAGCCCGTTGTATCGATGAAGATTTTCTGGAAGAAGGTAAAATGTTTGATGGATCGTCAATTTCCGGTTGGAAAGGCATCAATGATTCAGACATGGTGTTAATGCCTGACGTCGATTCTGCAGTAATGGATCCTTTTTGTGAAGATTCAACCTTAAATGTTCGTTGCGACATTTTAGAGCCTGCTACGATGCAAGGTTATGATCGCGATCCACGCTCCGTTGCTCGTCGCGGAGAAGCTTACTTAAAATCAACTGGGATTGCCGACACGGCTTATTTTGGGCCAGAGCCAGAATTTTTCCTTTTTGATGATGTTCGCTATAACATTGATATGAAAGGGGCTTCTTATAAGATTGACTCAAATGAAGCCGCATGGAATTCTGATCGCCGTTATGATGAAGGCAACATGGGCCATCGCCCTGGTGTTAAAGGCGGATATTTCCCTGTCCCACCCGTTGATTCATCTCAAGATATTCGTTCTCAAATGTGCTTAGTTCTTGAAGAGATGGGCGTTATGACCGAAGCGCATCACCATGAGGTCGCAACAGCAAACCAAAATGAAATCGCAACACTGTTTAACACTTTAGTCAGAAAAGCTGACGAAACGCAAATCCTCAAGTATGTGGTCCACAATGTTGCACACGCTTACGGTAAAACGGCAACCTTTATGCCTAAGCCAGTGGTGGGCGATAACGGTAGTGGCATGCATGTTCATCAATCTTTAGCAAAAGAGGGGGTTAATATCTTTGCAGGAAATAAATACGGTGGTTTATCAGAAGAGGCACTGTTTTATATCGGCGGTATTATTAAGCATGCCCGTGCTATCAACGCCTTTGCAAACGCTTCGACTAATTCTTACAAGCGACTCATTCCAGGTTTTGAAGCGCCGGTGATGCTTGCTTATTCAGCCAAAAATCGAAGTGCTTCAATTCGAATTCCTCATGTTCCGAGTGAAAGAGGTCGTCGTATCGAAGTAAGGTTCCCAGACCCAACAGGCAACCCCTATTTGGCGTTTACTGCAATGATGATGGCAGGACTGGATGGCATCCAGAACAAAATTCATCCAGGCGACCCAATGGATAAAGATTTGTATGATTTGCCAGCTGAAGAAGCCGCAGAAATCCCAACGGTTGCTTCATCCTTAGAGCAAGCATTAGAAGCGCTGGATAAAGATCGTGAGTTTTTGACTCGTGGTGGTGTTTTTAGTGATGATTTTATTAATTCATACATCGAGTTAAAGTCTGAAGATATTACTCATTTGAATATGACCACTCACCCGGTTGAATTTGAGATGTATTATAGTTTGTAGGCATAAGTTTTTGAGTACTAAGTGATTAGTGCGAAATGCTAGGCCAAAAAGCCGATAATATTATCGGCTTTTTACGGTTTACAGAACACTAAAAATGGATATCATTATTAACCCTTTTTATGTCTAGGTTCTTTTCGCGGCCGGGATGCGCGCTCCTACCGAGCTAGGTTTGTCTTTGTCTAAATATAGTAATAAAGGTGGTAATAAAAGAAAGTCCACAATTAGCGCAAAGATTAAAGTAATTGCCATTAATATGCCGATCGTTGCAGAGGTGTTCATATGGGATACTGCCAAAATTAAGAAGCCACTGGCGAGTACAACTGAGGTCGTTAGCAAAGCGATGCCTACTCTGGAAAATGACTCTCTGATTGATTCAACGGGATTTTTACCAGATTTTCTGGCGCGAATATATTTATGCAAAAAATGCACGGTATCATCAACCACGATACCTAAAGTGGAACAAGCGACAATAGATAGTGAAATATCAACATAACCATAGGTTAACCCCCATAGTCCATATGCCATGGCTGCCGGAATAATATTGGGAATTAAGCTAATCAAACCATACTTAAAGGATTTGAGTACTAGCATCAATACAATCGAAATTCCAACTAACGCAAATAATGTTCCCATCAACAAATTTGTAATATTTCGCTGGGCGATATGAGCGAAAACAATACCTAAGCCAGTAGCCGGATCAGCTTTGATCGCGGGCGCATTTTTTTTCAGCCAGTCTAGCGCTTTATTATCCATTGCCAATAGCTCATCAGAGCCTGCATTGGTCATTGACACGGAAAATCGCGATGCCGTTTTATGGATGGTGATCAGGTTATTAAGCCCCATGCCTTCTGGCAAACCAAATTCATGAAACAGTAAATATTGCGCGGCAAGTTTGCTATTTTCTGGTACTCGATACCAAGCAGGATCGTCATCATGCATTACTTGATTGAGATCCTTCATCAGGCGGCTTAAGGATTTAACATTCATAATTTTATTTTGTTCGAGATACCATTGTTCAAACTGATCCATTTGTTTGAGGTATGCGGGATCAAAAATCCCATATTCAGATGTCGGGGCTAGAGAATATTCAAGGTTGTTAACCCCGGTTAAATAGCCATCAATACGATTGACCAACTTAATCATTGGGAAAGAATCATCAAAATAATTTGACCAATTATCACTAATTTTGTTATTGGGAATAAAAATTGTTAGGCCCATCACTACCAAAGAAACAATGACCATTAATTGAGCTTTTCTACGGATCACAAAATTAGAAAATGGATGGAAAATTGATTGGATCGCTTTATGTTGTGCCCCTTTTATCGGCATTAATAACAATAAGGTGGGAAGAAAAAAAAGGCTGAGTATCAAAGCAATCAATACACCAAAAGCAACCATGTTACCTAAAGCTTGATAGGGTGGTGAAGCACTAAAATTCAGGCTTATAAATCCAATGATTGTCGTGATGCTGGTGACTAATATCGGCATAAAATTGAGTTTTAAACTTGTGGCGATAGCGACCTTTTTAGAATCACCCAATTTCATTTGATGAAAATAACTGACCAACACATGCACGCTGTCTGCTACCATTATCGATAATAATATGCTTGGCGCGAAACCCGCTATTGGAGTTAATATCGGAGCTACCCAACCGAATAAACCAAAAGTACAAATAAGACAGGTCGTAATCAAAACAAAGATGGCTAAGGTACCTAATAAACTTCTAAGAAATAAAAATAGCCCGACAAAAATAATCAAATAGCTGAGAGGCATCAAGGTTGATAGATCTTGGGCGACAGCCCTCGCTAAAGTAGTGTTAAAAGCGGTTGAGCCGCCATTGTCGATTTGAAATTCTGGGTAGAGTAATCGATACTGATCACGGATTGATTCAACCTGTTCGGTGATAGCAATTGAAGCGTTGGCTTTTTTTCTATCCAGTCTTAAGTTGATTACGATCACCGTTAATTGACCATCGGCGGTGATCAGTGAGTGAACCAATCTTCGCTCTGTTAGCGCGATTTGGCGAATATTGGTTATTTTCTGTTCTGAAAGTTGGCTAGCATCTTCGACCAAATAGTCTGTGGTAATTTCGTCCTGTCGAGAATGGCTATATTGATAGTTGGTCAGCGAAGCTACACGATACGCTGAATCAACAAGCCAAGCTTGTTCGGTAAGTTGTTCAATTAACCGTAATCCGGCAGATGTGAACAAGTCCCCTTTTTTGGCGGTAACAACCAAAGTCGCCGAATCGGATTTGACATAATTGTTTTCAAAAGATTCGAAAGCCAGTAGTTGCGGATTATCCTTGCTCAGGTACACTCTAAAGTCATTGCTGATGGATAGATTCTTAAGGCCAATGGCAAAGACTAATACCATAAAAATAGTAGCGGTTAGAATGCTCTTTGGGTGATCAACAATCCAGTCAATAAAGTGCTCGATTGAATAATCCTTATTCTGCATTGGATTGATACTCGGCATGGCTACTATTGCTTTTGATGATACACTAAATAGAGCACTATTTTTGTTTAAGCATCGAGTATTAATTTAATTTGGACTGACGGGTTTGGCCGGTAAAAAACATCCACTTTCTAAGAAGAAAGATGTTTTTTTTAAAATTTATCCCGGGCAGTTGTCAGCTTTTTTCTGCATCGGGTACAAATACATAACCAATGCCCCATACGGTTTGTAAATAACGGGGTTTGGCGGGATCTTCTTCGATCATTCTGCGTAGTCGTGAAACTTGCACATCGATGCTTCTTTCCAGAGCGCTATAATCGCGGCCTCGGGCAAGGTTCATTAATTTGTCTCGGGAAAGTGGTTGACGGGGGTTGGTGACCAGTGATTTTAAAACCGCAAACTCACCACTGGTTAAGGTCATCGGCTCGCCGTTTTTGTCCATCTCCCGGGTGGCTAGATTCAATTTAAATTGACCAAAGGTAATGATTTTTTCCTCGCCGCTTGGAGCGCCGGGTAACTCTTTGGTATTACGTCTTAAAACCGCTTTGACCCTTGCTAGCAATTCTCTGGGATTAAAGGGTTTAGCCAAATAATCATCGGCGCCCAGTTCCAGACCAATGATGCGATCCACATCATCTCCTTTGGCGGTTAACATGATGATCGGTATAGAGTTGTCAGCGCCGCGCAATCGACGACAAATAGATAAACCGTCTTCACCTGGTAGCATCAAGTCGAGTATCATCAAGTGATAGTTTTCCCGCTCCAGAAACCGGTCCATCTGCCCCGAATCAGCAGCGGCTTTAACTATGTATCCCTGTTCTTTGAAGTATCGTTCTAATAAACTGCGCAGACGTAAATCATCGTCTACCACTAATATTTTTTTTGTTTCTTCATTCATCCATTTTCCCCTCTAATACCCAACTTAACTTGTTAGTCTAGGCTGAAGCGACCCAATTTCAACAAGAGCGTCATTGTCAGCCAATAACCAGTTGAAAAGCAAAGTAATTTTATTGCCTAATTGTTACAGAGTATAACTCAATTTTTACAGCAATCATTTGAGGTTAGTCGATTTTCGTATTTATTCCTGATTTGTGACCAATAAAGGCTGAATTTCCTATTAAAGTCGTTATAATCGCGGCAATTGAAGTGCTTTGTTAGTGCTTCATCTCCGTGTCACCTCAAAATGCTAAAGCCTGCATTTTGAGGTGACATGGATATCATTGAGAACAAAAACACAGGATGATGAATGCTTAATATCTCACAACAAATAGCCAAAGAACTTTCCGTTAATGAAAAACAGGTTTCAGCCGCAATAAGCCTTTTGGATGAAGGTGCCAGTGTACCCTTTATTTCTCGCTATCGTAAAGAAGTGACGGGGGGACTTGATGATACCCAAATGCGTGATCTGGAAGAACGGTTAGGCTACTTGCGTGAACTCGAAGATCGCCGGGTGGTGATCTTAAAAAGTATTGAAGAGCAGCAAAAATTAACTCCTGAACTTAAAAACAACATATTGTCTGCTGCCACAAAAAGTGAATTAGAAGATTTTTATCTACCTTATAAGCCAAAGCGTCGTACAAAGGCACAGATCGCCCGTGAGGCAGGATTACAACCGTTGGCGATTAGTCTGCTGGAGGAGCCTGAACAAAACCCTGAAGTGAAAGCGGCTGAGTATTTAAACCCTGAGGCAAAAATTGAAACCACTAAAGATGCGCTGGATGGTGCTAAACAAATACTAATGGAAGAATTTGCCGAAAATGCGCTGTTATTATCCGAAATTCGTGCCTATCTGGTCGAAAACGCATTTGTTCGCTCTGCGGTCGTTAAAGGGCAAGAAACTCAAGGACAAAAATTTACTGATTATTTCGAATATTCAGAAAAGCTCAGCAAAATTCCATCGCACCGAGCGTTGGCGATTTTTAGAGGAAGGAACGAGGGTGTTTTGAGCATTGAATTAGTCGTAGATGAAAAACTCTTGAAGGATGATAAATCCAGTAATTACGCTCAATATTTGATTGCTAAACACGCCAACATTAAACATCAGGACAGGGCCGCAGATGACTGGTTGCAAACCGTTGTTTTGTGGGCTTGGCGAGTTAAGCTGCACAGTTTTTTTGAGACTGAGTTATTGGGTAAATTAAGAGAAAAAGCAGAAACTCACGCGATTGGTGTATTTGCTAATAATATGCGTGACCTGATGATGGCCGCGCCAGCGGGTGATTTTGTCACCATGGGACTGGATCCCGGTTTGAGAACTGGAACCAAGGTTGTAATTGTGGATGGTACTGGAAAATTACTCACTCAAACAACTATATTTCCTCACGCACCACAAAAACAGTGGGAGCAATCCTTGAAAAAACTGGCAACCATGTGTCAACAGCATAAAGTTAAACTAGTCAGCATTGGCAATGGCACAGCCTCCAGGGAGACGGATAATCTGGTGTTAGAGTTAGAAAAACGTCATCCGGAATTAGCGCTACGAAGAATTGTGGTGAGTGAAGCGGGCGCTTCGGTTTATTCAGCCTCACGACTGGCTGCCGAAGAATTTCCTGATTTGGACGTGACCTATCGTGGCTCAGTATCGATCGCCAGACGATTACAAGATCCATTAGCGGAGCTAGTCAAAATCGAACCTAAAGCGATAGGTGTCGGTCAGTATCAGCATGATGTTAGTCAGAGCCAGTTGAGCAAGAGTCTGGGTAGCGTGGTGGAAGATTGTGTGAATGCGGTGGGTGTGGACTTGAATACTGCCTCTGCGCCCTTGTTGGCCCATGTGTCCGGGCTTAATAAAACGCTGGCACAAAACATTATCAAACATCGTGAAAGCAATGGCCGATTTGTTAATCGCCAACAATTAACGCAAGTCGATAGGCTTGGACCCAAAGCGTTTGAACAAGCTGCCGGTTTTTTACGAATTACCGATGGTGATAATGTGTTAGACCGCTCTGGTGTTCATCCGGAAACCTACCCCATTGTTGAAAAAATGTTGGCCAAAATAACCGGCGGCATAGGCGCACTAATGGGGCGAAGCGATGAACTGAAACAGCTAAATGCCAAAGATTATGTGTCAGACCATTTTGGTTTGCCGACCATAAACGATATTCTAAAAGAGCTGGAAAAACCTGGCCGGGATCCGCGAGGTCAATTTAAAACCGCCAAGTTTAAGCAAGGTGTCGAAACATTGGGCGATTTAAAAGCCAAAATGATGCTGGAAGGCACGGTGACCAATGTGACCGATTTTGGCGCTTTTGTTGATATTGGTGTTCATCAGGATGGATTAGTACATATTTCCCTAATGAGTGATAAATTTATTTCTAACCCGCGAGAAGTCGTCAAAACTGGCGATATTGTTAAAGTTCATGTGATTTCTGTAGATGTACAGAGAAAGCGAGTGAGTTTATCGATGGTAGGACCGCAAGAAGAAACAGAGCAGAAGAGCGGAGGCAGCCAAAAATCTTTCAAAGCAAAATCTGTCAAACCAAAAACACAACCCGTTAATTCTGCATTTGGTATGGCGTTAGCGGATGCTTTTAAAAACAAAAACTAACACTCAATCGGTGAAAGACGACTCTGTTCTTGTTGCCAATCTCCCCATTTTGCTCGTTCCCATGCGCCTGTATGGGAATGCATATTTTACTTTACATCCCTATTGGTTATCACGCAGAAACGAGAGAACCAGAGCAAATTCATCCATTAACTCTAAAACCCTTCGTCGTTAATCGCCTAGGGGGACAAAACAGAGCTAAGTCATTGATCTTTGTTATTTCGGTTAAAAGTTCTGCTAATTATGTAAAAAAATGTTGCAAGAATTATATCAGTTTGTTATAAGTATGTTCGCTAGCGAATAATAGAAGCCCGAAATCACGGGACCTGCAGACTGGAAAACTTTATAAGCCTCTTAACCGAGGCTTTTTTATGTCTATTTCTTGTTCGCTTTACTCGCATTGATTAGTGCATTAATCATCCCCCAATAATCATAAGAATAACCACTTGCGAGCTAATGCTTAATTTAGTTTTTTCTGATAGTCTTCTATTCCAAAATGACTCTCTTAATTTCAGGAACCGTTCATGCTCGAATCTCGCGGTATTAATTTGTTTATGGCGTTTGTTTGTCATCAGTTGCTGATCGCCGCTTTTTATTTTCAATATGTGGATGGAATGGAGCCTTGCCCTTTATGTATTTTTCAACGAGTGGCAGTGTTTATTTTAGCAATATGGTTTTTATTGCATGGCATCCATAAACCACTGGTTGGTAGTCGCTGGCATCTGATGTATAACATCGGCGGGTTGTTTAGTGTGGTCATTGGTGGTGGTATTTCGGCTCGTCACGCTTATTTACAAAGTCTTCCCGCGGATCTGGTTCCAGCATGTGGGCCTTCGTTGGGCTATCTGGTTGATATGCTGCCCTTCACTGAAGTTCTTGATGTGGTGCTTAAAGGTTCCGGTGAGTGCGCCAAGGTTAGTTGGAGTATGATGGGATTCAGTATGCCAATGTGGCTGTTATTCTTTTTTATCGGCTGTGGTGGGTTGCTAATCTGGCGGATTTATCGTGATATCAAACCGAGTCGTAGCATTTTTTAGCTCAAAGCGGCAGTTCAATCTGTTCATCGTGAGGTAGTTCAGGATCGTTATTGATATTGACTAAGGGTAGTCTAATGCTAAAACGGCAACCTTTACCAAGTTGGGACTCTACTGATAATTTACCACCCAGTTGTTCGCTAATGATGAAATAGGAAACAGATAAGCCTAATCCCGTGCCTGTTTTTTCATCTTTGGTGGTGAAAAATGGTTCAAAAACACGTTTTCTAACACTTTCGCTCATGCCCGGACCATTGTCGATGACTTCGATTACCGCCATACTTCCTTCGCATCTGATAATCAGCTCAATTAAGGGCGTTTGACCATCAATGGTTGCGGTTGCAAGTGCTTGTGCGGCATTAATCAATAAATTCAGAAAAACTTGCTCTAGTTGGTTTTTTTGCGCCAATACCTGACCAATATTGGGTGAATAGGTTTTTCGAATTTGTATATTTCTGAAATCAAATTGTTTCTTCTGATTGTAATCGTTAGCAGAAAGCCTGACTGCAGCATCAAGAACTTCAATCAAATCGACATGACTAGACTCCAAGGTTGTGGGTTTGGCAAAATTTAACATATCACCCACGATGTCTGCTGCTCTTTCTCCGGATGCCAAAATACCATCGAGAAAAGTGTCGATGCTTTGTTGTTGGATAAAACCAATTAATTGCTCAATTTTAAAGTTATTTTGCTCTGCGATGGTGTGGTTTCTGCTCAACTCTGTGCTGAGTCGACGTTTAATATTTTGTGCGCTCTGCATGATGGCGCCGAGTGGATTATTGATTTCATGCGCCATACCGGCAGCCAGTCCACCAAGAGAGAGCATCTTTTCAGTTTGTACCAATGTTTCATCAATCTTAACTTTATCAGTGACATCATCAATACGAATGACTTTGCCTTGATCTTGAGCTTGCTCCGCAAAAATAGTGTAGATCATCACCTCAAGCGTTCGCATTGACAAGCTGATCTCTTGATCAAACCGAAATGTTAGAGTTTGTGTTAAAAGATCACCATCTTGTTCAGCAATTTTGATTTTTTGATCGAGGGTAGGATAAAGATCTAACAATTTTTTACCAATGGCAGATTCTGATTGGATAGCGGTCATTTGCTCCGCTTCCCGGTTCCATTGCATCACAATATTATCGGTATCGAGAGCGATGATTACCGATGGCATCGAATCGATCAGCTTTGTCAGGTAGTTTTGGATCGCACCAAACTGTTGTTCCGCAATTTTTCGGCCATGTTTTTGCTTTTTGATTTCACTAGAATGTTCGGCGATTTTTATTTCTAGCAAATTACGTGTTTTCTCAAGTGCTTGGTTTGATTGATACAGGCGTTTTTCCGCTTCACGTCGATGTGATATATCAGAAATAAATTCAATATAATGAGGGGGGCCCAGCAATCCAGTTATACGTGCACGGCTTTCTACCGGTATTTTTTCACCATTTTGTTTTCTGAAAATAGTTTCATAGTATACATCTTTGCCGTCATCCAAGGCTCTTTGCAATTCAGGGCTTCGATGTAAGTAGCAATCAATATCGAGATCGAGGGTGGACATTCTAAGTAATTCGTTTTTGCTAAAACCTAAAGTATCGCAGGCGCGTTGATTCACTTCCTTGATCAAGCCTTGTGGTGTACTTAATATCACCATATCAACCGCTTGATCCATTAGCAGTAGAAAATCCTGTTTGGTTTCATCCCAGCGATGGGCTTGCTCGGCTTCCCAACGTAATAGGTAAAAGGCGGGATAAGCGATCAATGCTAAAGTCATACAAGCGACCCCAAGCTCCAGAACGACTTCGTTCCAGTTGAAATAACCATCTAACCAGAAATTGATACTCAACGCGCTAGCGGCTGGCAAAAGTGCTGCAATAATAATCAAGGTTGCGGTAAAACCACGTATTGACCAATACTTGGCAAATTGTGTGCTAGCGTGATTTTTACTTTGATAGCTTGGGGGCATCGGTGAACCTTTGCGATTAACGAAATTTATGATCGATCAGTCGTCAGGACCGCTGATTTATTAGATATCAACAGGTGCTATTAAAAAACCTTAATGCTTATTAGTGATTTTGTAAAATATTTCTGACAAATTAATCAAAATAAAGTTTTTTCTACGGCCAGATTATGGTAAAAATGTAGTTAGCACTTTCTACATTGGGATTTTGACTGATTCAGTTGTAACTTATGTGGTAAGCTGTTTAGAATGTTAGCGGGTTAATTAAGAGAATCCTCGTATTATGTTGGAAAGCCAAATCGAAGCAAAACAGCAACGAAAATGCAAGAATACTGCAGTTCAAAACTGGCTAGCGGAAAGAAGCCAGGTGATCGTTTTATTTTGCAAATTATCAGGCTATAGAAACCAAGCAGAATTACCGGAAACCGACCAAATAAACTTATTTTGCGATATTTTAATTGATTATGTTTCAGCGGGGCACTTTGAAGTTTACGAGCAAATTGTGAATGATTGTGACGTTCATGGCCCATCTAGTATCGAATTATTAAACGAACTTTACCCACGTATATCAAAAACAACAGACATTGTGGTCGATTTCAACGAAAAATATTCTAAAAAACCTAATATCGAAGGCGATCACATGTCTAGATTTGATACTGATTTATCAACACTGGGTGAGGCTATTGCAAAAAGAGCTGATTTAGAAGACGACCTGATTGATACACTCAAAACTAAGCATTAATAAGTCGATTAGCTGACTAAATCCCAATTGTCTAGGTAAATTTCATTGCTAAATTCAACCGCGCCTCCCCTCACGCTTTAAGCCCTATCAAGAAAAAGGCAATAAAATGATAAGAGTCATCATTGAAAGAAAAATTAAAAATGGTTGCTTGGACAAGTATTTGGAGCTTATCCGGCGAGCACGAAAGCAGGCGAATACTGTCGAAGGATTTATTGCTGGTGAGCTATTGCAAGAAAAAGATAACAGCCACCATGCCATCATCATTTCAAGTTGGGAGAATCATCAAGCTTGGGATGCATGGGCGGTATCTGAAGAACGGTTGGCAGCACTAGAAGGCATGCGATCATTATTAGCCAGTGACGAAACGGTCACCATTCTTGAAAATAGCAATATTTTGGTCTAAACCATTTCGTTATAAATCGTACGGGTATGAGTCGATGCCAATTTACTTGCAAGCAGAAACGGTTTCAATTTGATAACTACCAAGTACTCGTAAAAATCGGCAAGACTTGGTTAAAGATTGAATAGTTTTTTCCACATTTTTGTCATTAATATTCCCCAACAAATCAATATAAAACATTTGCTCCCAAGGCTTATTAGGTATTGGTCTGGATTCTAATCTTGTCAAAGGGATATTGGCTTGATGAAACAAGCCCAAAACCTCTGCTAATGAACCGGCTTTTTGACCGGTAGACAGCGCAATTGAGGTTTTACATTCTGCCAGTGAAGAGACTTTCACCGGATTGCGGGACAAGACTAGAAAACGAGTTATATTTTCACTTTGATTGGCGATATTGAACTTAAGAACATCTAAACTAAATAGTTGTGCTGCAGCTTCGCTTGCCACCGCCGCAACATTCGATTGAGTTTGATTAACGACTAACTCTAACGCATGTGCAGTACTTTGCACCAAACAAAGATTAGCAGAAGTCAATTCTTTGAGGTTTTTGTTGCACTGGCGACTTGCTTCAGGATGGGCAACTATTTGAGTAATGTCCTCCAGTTTTGCTCCTGGTGCAGCCACTAAACAATGAGTCACAGCATATTTCTGATCACCCACAATATTTAAATTTGAGTCAAGCAACAAATCATAGACCTCGGTGATCCCACCAGAAGTGGTATTTTCAATTGGGATCACTCCATAATCAACGCTCCCTTTTTCTACCTTTTGCAACACTTGTTCGAACGATGAACAAGCAACGTAATCATTTCCACTATGACTAAAAAACTGCTTGGCGGCTAAATAAGAATAAGCGCCTTTACCGCCGAGAACAGCGAGCGACTTTTGCTCGGTTGTTTTCAACTCTGGATGCTCACACCGTTGCAAATAATCTTGCTGAAACTGTACAGAATCTTCAATAATAGTATTGAAGATGCGAGTGACATAATGAGGGTTAAGGTTTAGTTGATTGGCTTTTTTAACCAATCGCTCAATTAGCTCCCTTTCTCTAAGATGATCCCTAAGAGGTTTGTTGATGTGCTGTTTTTGTTTTGCTACAGCCTCACTGCATTGTCGCCTTTTGGCTAATAATGACAACAACTCATTATCTATTTGAGTAATTGTTTCACGAATATCTGTAATAGTTTCACTCATGGCCATTGAGGTACTGTTGGAATTTGAATTTTTTTTAGATTGGTTCATTAGAGTCTGCTGATTTTTCTAGGATAATGGTTACGGTAAAAACTTCGTCAATCCAATTAGCCTAGGTTTATTTTTTCTTTTTTACATATAACACTAAGTTATGGTCGATTAATTCGTACCCATGTTCGTCGGCTATTTTTTGCTGCAACACTTCAATTTCCTTGTTGATAAACTCAATAACTTCATTGGTTTCAACACAAATCATATGGTCGTGATGATGTTCGCTACTGAGCTCGAAGACGGCATGCCCTTCTTCAAAATTGTGACGAGAAACTAGGCCTGCTGATTCAAATTGAGTTAAAACACGGTAAACGGTGGCTAATCCAACATCCTCACCTGAGGTCAAAAGTAGCTTATATACCTCCTCCGCACTTAAATGACGCTCTTCAGAACGCTCTAACATCTTAAGTATTTTGACTCGCGGCATAGTGACTTTTAAACCGGCATCTTTAAGTTGTTGGTTGCTCAATGATTAGCTCCTGATAAAAAAATGGCCACTAAATGGAATTATTTTGAATTTCTAGTGACTATGTTATAAGTTCTTTGGGTATTTGCACGCATTATAAGCTTTTTTTACCCCGTTTTGCACAAATTCATATAGAATACGCCCCATGTTATTTGTGGCTTCCTTTATGTTCTGGAACTTTGGGTTTTTCAGGTGTTAAACAGCTACTGAGTTTTCAAAAGTTTTTTTACAGGTATTTTCATGATACGGCAGTTTCTGATAGTTTTAGTTATTTTTTTATCTTCGTGTGTTTATACTCTGAATATACAGCAGGGAAATATTCTTGATCAAGAGGATGTTGATAAGTTACGTCTCGATCTGACCAAGAATCAAGTGGTATTTGTTTTAGGTAATGCAGTGGTTGATGATAGTTTTTCCGATGATAAATGGATTTATTTTTATTCGTACGAAAGTCGAAATGATCAGCAGGACAAAACTCAAAAATTGATTTTATATTTCGAAAATGAAAAACTGGTCGCTGCAGAAGGTGATTTTGAAATTCCCAAAGAGCTACAAAAAGCGAAACCTTGATTAACAAACGGTTAAAATCGACAAGCAGTCAAAGGATTTATTTAGAAGCTTATTTGTGTTTACAGTGAAACTCTTTATAGCTTCTGGTGACATTTTCCCGCAGCTCTTCACTGGGTTGATCACCCACTTCTGGAGATCCTACTGTTTTGACGGCAATGCCGAGTTGTTGATTGTAGCGACGACAATAGGCACACAAAAGTAGATGCATCTTAAACTTTAACCAACGAACACCGGTTAAAGGCTGGTCAATATTCTCAGAGACTTGTTCTGCAACCTGTTTACAATTAGGTAGCATCAGCACTCTCCCGTTATTTGGAAATGGTCAATCACGCGTAAGACTTTGTCTCTGGCTCGATGTAGTAGGACTCTCACATTAGAAGAGCTGACATCAAGGATGTTACACAACTCATCCATGGATAGCCCGCCCGCGTCTCTCAGCCTTAACGCAGCCAATTGATTTTCAGGTAATTTTTGCATATTTTTTTCTATGCAATCTTTTAGTTCTTCTGCTGAAAGTAAATCTTCTGGCGTATCGGCATGCCATTGTGAGCTAGGATTTTTCCAGTGGGAGTTTTCAGTAAAGCGGGGATCCGTTGACCAAGTATCTTGAATAGCTTCCAGCGAAACAGAACGGTTTTCTTTGCGTCTACGAGTTTTTGCTTCATTAGCAACGATACGTATCAACCAGCTTTTAAGTGACGAACGCCCCTCAAATTTAGGCAACGCTTTGAGCGCTGAAAGCCAAGCTTCCTGAACGACCTCATCGGCGATAATTGGTCCTGCTATGGCATATGCCACCGCTTGCATCGAGCTATAATAAGTAGTGAATACTTGGTTAAAGATAGCTTCATCTCCATCAAGCAATCGCTTTAAAATCTCTTTTTCTGAAAGAGAAGATATTTTAACCATAGTTTAGTCCAAATTAACCCGCAAAAAGCGCACTTACCCAAGCAAACATTGTGACACCGCATTTGGCAGTGTACAAGTTTATAAGGTTGGTTAAAATGAAATGTTACTGATTATTCTAGGTTTATGATGGCCTGATTGTTAGGTGATCCTTATTGGATGGACCATTTTTCACCATAACCAGCAGAGCTTTCACTAAATATAAACCGATCATCAGGGGTAAATGCGACTGCATAAATGATAGCTCCACTGGGTTTCCATTGGTCTCGTGTGCGTGCTTGCCATTGGGATAGCCGGTTTCCTGATTTTACTTCCCACAAACTAATGTCTCTACCTGGCGCGCCCGTAACGAGCCATTGATCATCATGTGAAAAACGGGCTGAAACAATAATATATTCTCTCTTTTTCAGTGCTAAGCGGGTGATTTGTTCACCGGTGGTTAAATCCCAAATATAGGCATTACCAAGTGTACCTGCACTAAAAGCTCGCTTTCCGCTGGCACTAAGAAGTAATTTTGTTACACGGGTAGTATGTTCAAATAGCCGTTTCGGTTTGCCGGTTTTTGTATTCCATAAGATGGCACGATAGTCGGCACCACCAGTAAAGGCCCAAAGTCCGTTTGCAGACAGGGCAACGCTCGCGACGGCTTCTGCTCGATGACCGGTAAACTCCATTCTACGACCAGTATTCATGTCAATATGAATTGCCCGACCATCTTCTAATCCCAGAAGAACATATCGGCCCTTGTCCGAAATGGCAACGGCTCTTATCCTAGCAGGCGCTTTCCAATAACCGTAGGCTTTACCGCTGGTGGTACTCCAAATACTAAAATTTCGCCGATCGGCTGTAATGGCGCGACTGGAGTCGGCTGAAAGATTGGTGGCAATAATACCGTCTTCAGTTTTATCACTGTGTTTCCAGTTAAATAACAGACTATTTTTAGTGAGATCCCAATAACCAACACCGTGATTTACCGACGAGATGATGGCATATTGGGCATTGTTTGAAATTACCGCATCTAAGGTTCCAACAGCGGTATGTTTTGCTTCAGCAACCGATTTTTCACCTGTTTGGCAAGCGGAGAAAAATATTAATATAAAGCAAGTTAAAATGGTTTTGAGGCTAAACTTTACATTCATAGAGTGAACCAGTTCCTTATTTGTTTGTTTTAGCAGTATTCAGGGGTTTTTTTTTGAACATTTAAAGTATAGACTGCCTGACTGTTTAGGGAGTTAATATTTAAACCTAAAATAATCAGTTGGATCTGTGGAAAGAGTGCTATCTTGCGGCGTGCATGATGTAGTAAAAAATGGCATAGTCACCTTGTCGGTGATGAGCCCATTTTTTCGCATCGTCAGGTGCGTTGCTATTTCTTGTGATTCAACGGATTAATTTAGGTTAAAATATATTCTAATTAAAAAGTAACTTATTGGTTACACTAAAATAAGAGGTTTATTGTGGTTAATCTGAATATCAAGAAATTAGTAATACTTATCTCAATGGTCAGTGCTTTATCGGCTTGTAAGTCGGAGGATGAGAAAAAGCCGCTTAAAACGGAACCTACCGAGCAAACGGTCTCTTCGACTGAAATGGTAAAAGAAGAAGATAAAATGGGTTATGCACTCGGTGCAAAAATGGCCTCCTTTATCCGAAAAGATATTGATCAAAACGAACTACTCAATATCTCTAAAGAATCGGTATCTAAAGGATTTGTTGATGGGCTCAGTGGGAAAACTGCACTGACAGAACAGGAAATTGCTGCGCAATTTACCGCTTTTCAACAGAAAATGCAGGCAGTTCAACAGCAAAAAGCCGCTGAACAACAAAAAGAGCAAGCCGAGTTAGATAAAGTCGCTATTGCCGCAGGTGACGCGTTTTTAGCCGAGAATGGAAAAAAAGAAGGGGTTAAAACAACTGAGTCGGGACTTCAATATCGTATTTTAACGGCCGCTAAAAAAGGAGCTGTCAAACCAGCGGCAGCTGATGTTGTTAAAGTACATTATACTGGTTCACTGACAGATGGGAGTGTTTTTGACAGCTCAGTTGAACGAGGTGAGCCTATTTCATTTCCACTTAACCAAGTCATAAAAGGTTGGACGGAAGGATTACAATTAATGGGTGTTGGCAGCAAATATCATTTTGTTATTCCTTGGCAACTTGCTTACGGTGCGCCAGGTCGACCTGGCTCAATTCCAAGAAATGCAGTATTACAGTTTGAAGTTGAATTGATTGAGATTAATCCAGATGCTGAAAAAGCTGCCAAAAAAGACTAGACACAAATCTAGTTAGATCTGTGTCTGTGCTGAAAGCAGCCTTTAATTAATCAGTTGCTGCCTGCTAGATCAGAGTGTGTATGGTGTCGCTAAAAATGGTGTTTTTTCTTGCGGGTAATAACGCCATTTTTAGCATAACCATACAAGTTGAGGGCTGGCGTCATTTCTCATGCTACAACCTTTTAGGTTTAAGATAGCGCGGGTATATGATCCGGAGCAATTGCGGGTTATTTATCAAGATTAAAATTATCACCAAGAAATGTTTGAGCGGCCTTAGCTGCAAACTCTTCTAATTCGGTTTGTTCGTGGATCGACTTTACGGTTGATTCCAGAGTCGGGCTTATTACATTATCCTGATGAAGGTTAACCACATCGATGGCAATATCTCGAAGTGACTGCTTGAGTTTTTGCCTAGAACCTCTCTCAAATAGTAATATAATTTGGCTTGCTGATAATCCATCAAGCGGGTTGCGTCTGTCGTAGATGGTCACTGTTAGTATCCTTTGCTTTTTTATGCACTTTCCTTAAATCTAGAAAAATCAGTTGAAACACGAGAAATTGCGTCAGCCCATAGCGCGCTTAGCTATGCAAAAAATTAACGCCTCACCAGCAAGGCGACAATTCAATTTGGTGGCTCACTGAGCGAATAGTCTCACCGCTTCATTTTATATGCTATTTAATGATATTTCGATAGCTAAAAGCTGATAGCCGTGTGAGAGATCAGCTATAGGAGGTGAGGATGATGTTATTATCCAAGGGTCATCACGAGTGTATATCTGCCTCTATATAACGATGACGGTAACTCCCATACTGATCATTTCAACATATTTCGTACTTCTATCATAGATCGCAATTTATTTTAAATTTCGGATATCGTCAATAGGCCATCTAAAAGCGGTAGGTTTACTCAAAACAATCTATAGAACTGGATTTAAGTGGTTGATTTATATGCTCAGAGACAGATCTACACTAATGGATAAGTTGAGTGAGCCGCTCTGTGTGGAGCCGCATGCAGGGTGGTGTGGGCTGGAGGTTAGAGGCCTCTGGCTACCCGATTATAAATCTTTTTCATTCTCTTTGTTGTGCCATACCCTTAAAATATGAATTCTTTTACTTTCGACAAGATAGCGTACAGTGTAATTACTGACATATAAGTCACGTATTTGTTCTGGGTCAAAAGCATTAATCACAGGTAAACCAATCAGTGGGAATTGTTTGAGTTTTTGAATACCTTCTTGAATATCAATTGCGATCCGGCGCGCTGCAAAAAGATTTTTTGGCTCAATAAACTCCACGACCCTCTGCAAGTCTCCAATGGCTTCAGGCGAATAAGTTATTCTCACGATTTGGGAGGAGGTTGGCGATTTTTTGTGCCCCAAGTGTTCAACCAAGCATGAACTTCCTCTTCCCCAATAGATTCGCCAGTTTCTAGGGAGTTTAATGCCTCCAAAGTATCCTGCCACCTTGAGTTATCCAATGAACGTCTTGCAAGATATTCTTTAACAGCTTGATTTATAATATAATTTTTGCTTCTATCAAGTTGTCTAGAGAGAGACTCTAATGGTTTATCTATCTCATCTGAAAATCGTATACTTGTGATGCCCATAATGTAAATCTCCGCGTAGTTACTTGTAATACATTTTAGTACAAAATAACATTACAGGCTAGTTGCATTTATAACGCTTGAGGTCATTTGACCCTCGCTTACCATAAGCGGAAGCGCGTGCTAAAAGGAAAATCCTTTTCTTTTTTCTTCGGTAATTGACTAAAAGCTTTCGTTACAAATTCATCATTTCCTAACACCCATTGCCCTTGTCGCTTTTCTAACGGAGAACATTCACCAATCCCATCATTAACAAACTGGCGATATTTGCAAAATCAATCATAAATGGCAATTAAAAACTCGATATCGTAGAATTGGAAATACCAGAAGATCATATTCATATGGTTGTTCGAAGTGTACCAAAGCAGTCGCCAAGTTTAATAATAAAGAGTATTTCAGCAAGGCAGTTTTTATTTTTTTCAAAAATATCTAAAACAATTGATCAAAAAATAAAGGTTAATACTAAGGGTAAGATATGTCAGATCAAAATCAACAGCTAATGATTTACGGTGCCAACGGTTACACTGGAAGTAGTATGAGTTCGGGTACTGCCAAAACTTCGATTGAGGGCGTCGCCAATGGTGGACGAGTGAGATGAAATAACTCACGTTCCTTTAGCCTACAAAGAGCGGCAGATCGATTTTGGTGATGGCAACAAAAATGCAGTGACTATTTTCCCTGGGGAGATGTATCGACAGCTTATCATACAACCGGCATACCTAATATCGAAGTTTATATACCGATCTCGCCAAAAGGCGTAAAAAACATGCGAAAAATGAATTGGTTTAGATGGCTGGTTAAATTGAATTTTGTGCCAATAACACGGGCATAAATAGCTCTTTATCTGAAGGGTTGCCTTTTTCAATCGACAAATAAGTGATAAAGCCTTTTCGGTCACTGCTTAAGTTAATTTTATGTCCATATAGAACCTCTCGAAAACCTTTGACGATAATATCAGTATGTGGCTCAAACAAACTGACAATTTTTTCTGATGATGCAACGGTTTGTTTTTCAATCACGCGACGTTGTGTTTGATCAACGACTCTCAATGTTAAGACTCTATACTGCTCTACTTCGTTGATCCACTCTGTCATTGAAATAGATTGAACACCTTTCTCCTTAACCTGTATTAATCCTCGTTCGATTTGCTTTAACACCAACGTCACTATCTTAAGCAAATCGGGGTAAAGAGCTTCTTTTTCCGCGTTTTTTGCATTAAAAATCCGAAAGGCCAATGATTTAGAGGGTTTACGTTTATCGGTAAATCGAATTTTTGTACCTGTTAACTTAAGACTTTTGGCCATGTAACGACTGAGCACTCTCACGGCATCATTCAGTAACTGACTGTCACTCGGAGGAGGATATTACTTTTGACAACCGTGCTGTCTACGCGTAGCTTTTCAAGTGAAATATTGCCTTCCTCAATCCAATGTTGTGAAAGTAATCGATGAACTTGTTCTAATGTTTCCGGTTTAATTCGACGAATGGTTGCTTGGAGTACCGATTTTGGGGGGGTTGATATGAGCGGCTAAACGAACAAAAGATCGATAACTCATTGAATCGGATAAATGAAAAGCGAGTGGCTCGTAACTCACTTGCAATTGTTGTTTTAACAACAAACTTCTGAAAATATTTTCCACCGTCAATCCATTGCGTTCAACCGATTTGACGGTTGGGTCAATTAAATCTTGTTCAATTTGTGTCAATATTTCTGGGTACCCATCTAATAAAGACGATAAAGATTTTAATCGAATACCAAACCCCTTTTTTTAAGTGGAAAAACAGGCTATGATGGGAAAAGTATGATTGTTTCTATTTTTAATTATTCAACTGCTTAGGCTTCAAAGCCCTAACGCTCGGCGTAAATTGCGCTCGCTATAACCGCGTATAATAGTGCCTTTCACATCGACAACCGGAACACCATTTCCGTTAATTTTGTCGTACTCCGCTTTTCCGTAGGCGGAACGTTCAATATTATATTCGGTATAAATAATTCCGTTAGCGGCAAAAAACGCTCGGGTTTTTTTACAGTAACCACACCAATCCGTAGCGTACAAAATCACATCACCACGATCTAGTTTGGTGAAATTGCCTGGGTGATCTTTGTAATATTTAATCCCACCAATAATGGCGATAATTAAAAGTAATTTTTTCATTAATTTACTCTCATTTTTTAATAATTAATTTCTGTTAGATTTATCATCCCGACCCAAAGGGTTAAATATCTGATTCTTTATTATTTTTATCTTCAATAAAACATATTACTAAATTTCCGCGTAAGGTTATATAGTGTCGTAATCAAGTCGACGATAATTTCATTAGCAGAAAGAGAGTGGTGTCGTGTAGGTGAATCCACTTCTGATAGGGAGCGCCAGATCCTTCTCCCTTGATGGGAGAAGATAGGGTGAGGATGAAAAAATGGGTCTAACGTAGGAATTGATTAACTTTAGCTAGATCTTCTTCATTTAAAAGCCCTGTTGCTTGCTTAAGTTTTAAAGTGTTTAAAACATAGTCATAACGGGATCGAGAGTATTGTCGTTTAGCATCAAAAAGTAACTGAGTTTGTAACAGCACATCAACGATAGTCCTCGTCCCTACTTCAAAGCCCGCTTGAGTTGCTTCAAGTGATTTTTGTGAAGAAATAACGGCCTGTTTAAATGCCTTTACTGAGCCAACGTTTGCAACAACACCTAAATAAGTGCTTCGGGTTGTACTTACTGCAAGTCGTCTACTTGATTCAAGGTTGTGTGCGGCCTGTTGATACAGGATTTGAGCTTCTTTTACTTGTGAGTTGGTCCTACCGCCAGAATAAAGTGGAATTTTCAGATCTATTGAAATCGAAGAGCTAGGCGAGCTACCGGTTTGTTCAATATTGGTTGACAAGCCAATTGGATTCTTCGCATTGTCAAAAACGGGTTGTGAAGGGACTTCGGTGACGGTGTCATTGTCAGAGTAACTAGCTGTAAGATCTAAGGTAGGTAAATGTCCGGCTTGTGAAATTGAGATGCTTTGTTTGGCTATGTCCAGAGCAATTTTGGAAGCTTTAATATTAATATTATTCGTTTCTGCTTTTTTTACCCATTGTTTTATATCTTCTGGTTGAGGATTTCGAAGTGGGATTTCTGTTTTTAGGGCAAGCAAATCATAATGGTATCGGCCAGTGATCAGTTGTAGTAATTCATGGGTATTATCGAGGTTATTTTCTGCTGTTATCTGGTTTGCTACCGCTCGGTCATATCTGGATTGAGCTTCATGAACATCGGTAATCGCTATTAAGCCTACTTCAAAACGCTGTTTAGTTTGAGCTAGCTCTTGAGATACTGCTTGGGTTTCAGCACTAGAAAATTCAACACTGTCTTTAGCGGCTAACACATTAAAATAAGCATCCGCAACGCGAATAATTAGATCTTGCTTTGAGCTTTCATGATTAACCTTGGCTTGAAGTGAGCGCTTTTCCGATTGTCTTAGATTAAGCCACGAAGCATGATTATATATTTCTTGGGTCAACCTAATGGAATAATCTGTCCTTGTACTATCACTTTTACTGTTTGAAGGATTGGCGAATTCTTCTGGATCCAAGTTTGGGTTTTCGGTTGTGGGGAACGTGGGATTAAATACTCCAGTGGTGACGCTATTATCTTTTCTGCTCGAAATACCGTAGCCAACACTAGCATTTAATTGAGGTAATAGAGTTGCCATACTTTGATTAACTCGCTCGCTAGTGGCTCTTGTTCCCGCCTCGCTGGCCAAAAAAGTGGGATCCCCATCTTTCGCCAAGCGATAAACATCCAACAAATTATCCGCATAAAGCTGAGATGATGTAGTCAAAACTAAAGCACTTAAAGCCATTTTTAATGGTTTTTTCATTTTATTACCTATTAAAAGAAATACTAGTTGCGGTTCTCTAGCTTTGTTTTTTACAAGAAGCTAGCCCCAAAAAGGGGGGATTGGGTGTGTTAGTATTGTAGCTCACCTAAAGCACTTTGCCCTCAGATAAATGATTATAAAGTTGTGCATTTTGTAAAAGGATATGTAGAAATATAAAGCGACGAGTTACGAGAGTAAATTTCTGCTGAAGCCCTAAAACTCAAACTGATTGGTCTTTTCCGCATTTATCATTAAGGTTGCATCTACCGGAAACAGGTATTCATATTGCCATTCATCATCTTCTCCTAGTAGAGCGAGAGTCGCGGTATGGCCGCCATTGTGCTCCAGAATACAGACAATTTTACCTTTTGGGGTGAGATTTCTTTTTAAGCTATCTGACAATTTAGGTAATGCACTGGTAATAAGGATTGCATCGTAAGGTGCATGTGCCATCCAGCCATCACAAGCGTCGCCTTCTTCAACAATCAGATTATCAATGGCCAATTTTCGATGAATTTTTTTTGCTGATTTTACGAAATCGGCGATGATATCAACACTAAATACTATTTTTGCTAATTTAGCCAGTATTGCCGCCGAATAGCCGCTTCCGGTTCCTATTTCCAAAACCTTATCATTGGAAGTTAATTCAAGTGCTTGAATAAGCCGGGCGATTTCCCGCGGAGCTAGCATGGATTGTTGATTGCCTAACGGCATATGAATATCGGCATAGGCAATACCGCGTTGCTGTTCGCTAACAAATTGCTCACGTGGCAGAGTGGACATGGCGCCAAGTATATTTTCGTCAAAGACTTTCCAAGGTTTAACTTGTTGTTCAATCATATTAAATCGTGCATGTTCAATATTCATTGTTGTTTTAGCCCTTGCGGTGATTATTCCAAGTTGAATCAATGTCTGCTGTTTATGGATCCTAGCCATTTTGCCCTAGCGACGGTAAGATTGCCAATATTCAACTAAATATATACGAAATGATTGATCTAATGCAATACAAAATTCATAACAAAGAAAATGTTTATAGTGGTTTTTTCAAGCTGAACAAATACCTCCTTTCCAACCAACTTTTTCAGGGCGGGTGGAGTGCCAATTACACTCGTGAGATTTTTGAAAGAGGGCATGCCGCTGCGGTATTGTTATTTGATAAAAAGCGGGACAAGCTGGTTTTTGTTGAGCAATTTCGACCTGGAGCAATTGCCACTGAAAAATCTCCTTGGTTATTGGAGCTGGTGGCTGGAATGATTGAAAAAGGTGAGGATCCGGAGGAGGTTGTTAGGCGAGAGACTCTAGAAGAAGCTGGTGGTCAGGTATTGCGTCTTGAAAAAATTTGCGAATACCTTGTCAGTCCAGGGGGCTCGACGGAACGAATATGGTTATATTTGGGCGAAGTCGATAGCCTCAAGTTGGCAAATTTTGCAGGATTAGATCAGGAGCAGGAGGATATTAAAATTCATTGCGTATCAACTCAAACGGCTTTCGAATGGCTTGAATCGGGACGATTGAATAATGCGATGACCATTATTGCAATACAGTGGTTAAAACTTCATTTTGTTAATAAGGATCGATTTTGGGATTTGTAGTCAGAAAAAGTGGAATTTGGTCACAAAATAAGCAATAAATCACCTGATAATGACTGAAATAACAATTGTTTAATAAAATTGTTATTTTAAATCGACTAATATGTGTTTAAAACCGGATCAATCTGATAAATTAATGGCTTGGTGGACTTGTTAAACCTTAATTTGGGAAAATACTGATTGAGTCTTATTTGACTTGAATCGGTCTTTAAGAACAATAATTTCCACCAATGGATTTTATTGAAACTACACCCAGAATGATGAGAAACCTAGATTTGTTAAATAACCAATTTAAAAAATCGAGTTACAAACCGAATTTGGATGAGTTTATTGATCAATGTGAGATTAATTACGAATTGATCATACGGTTGCTTCCTTGGCTGAATATCGCCAAAAATGACCAGCTCACTCGTTTCGTTGATAAATGGGTCGAATTAAGATCGGCCTCTGGGCATAAAATCGGTTTTAGATTAGTTGAAAAAGCACGTTACACTACGACCATGATGCTTCGAGTGTACTCGCCAAGCCAGTCCACAGATGCCAATATTAATTTGATGGTACGTTTATATCATGATGCGCAGCTGGTTGAGGTAATGGATAGAGCGGGACCGAAAGCACTTAGCCCTAAGAATGATGGGGCGGTATTGCAATACCAGCAAGTGGATGAAAAAAGACAATTAAACCGCTTTTTAGGTGAAAGTCTCAGATATTGCCTACAGGGATGTTGGTACCAAAAGTAGTGGAGTTTATAGAAAGGAGGCTATTGAGTAAAAAGATGAGTGCAAATATTGAAACATTACCACTGGATATAACATCCTCACGTTTGGATGTGGTGAGGTTGGTGCAGGTGACCGATAGTCATATTTTCGCCGATCCTGACGGCTGTTTGTTGGGGCTTAACACGCGCGAAAGTTTTGAGGCGGTTTGTGATCGAGTTGGTCGAGAAGAGTGGTGTCCCGATGCTTTGCTTGCTACCGGTGATTTAGCCCAAGATGCTTCACCAGAAGCTTATAAATATCTGGCCGATTATTTTCACCAAATGAATATTCCTAGTTTCTGGATCGCCGGAAACCATGATAATCCTGATGCCATGGAAATGTATTTGTCTAATGGTCGCGTCTCCTCAGTAAAACATCTATTGATCGGACATTGGCAGGTGATCCTGTTGGATTCTTCGGTGGTCGGCAAGGTTCATGGGCATTTGGATGATTCACAATTGGAATTTTTGCAAAAATCACTCGCTCGATATAAAGATAAGCATGCGCTGGTTGTTCTTCATCATCAGCCGATTGATGTCGGTAGTTATTGGTTGGATAATATTGGGTTAAAAAATAATCAAATCTTTAAACAAATCATTAGCCAACATAAAAATGTTAAAGGTGTTCTTTGGGGTCATGTTCATCAGGAATATGACAAGACGCAAAATGGTGTAAATTGGATTGCCAGTCCATCCAGTTGTGTACAATTTATGCCCAAATCACAAGATTTTGCGGCTGATACGAAAGCCCCAGGGTATCGTTACCTTAATTTATATTCAGACGGTCGGATCGAATCTGTGGTTCATCGGATTGACAATATTGAGTTCACCGTTGATTATTCGATCAAGGGTTACTAATTTCCTTTTGAAAGAGTACTAAGCTCTGTTTATCTTTTTATACTTCGTTACTGCTAATGATCGGATCATTTTTTCTCCAACACACTTGCCTTTCCGATAATTTGACGCGATGATATAGTATCAATCAAAACAAAAAACCACCCATTCTTAAGGAATTAAATGTCCAGTTCTTATAATTCTGATTCTATTGAAGTACTTCGGGGTCTTGATCCGGTTAAAAAACGACCGGGTATGTATACCGATACCACTCGCCCTAATCATCTTGCCCAAGAAGTGATCGACAACAGTGTTGATGAAGCATTAGCGGGCTATTGTAAAAATATCACCGTATTGGTGCACAAAGATGGTTCGCTGGAAGTCAAAGATGATGGCCGTGGAATGCCGGTTGATATTCATCCGGAAGAAGGGGTCAGTGGTGTCGAGTTAATTTTAACTAAGCTGCATGCTGGTGGAAAGTTTTCCAACAAAAATTATGAATTTTCGGGCGGTCTACACGGGGTCGGTATTTCAGTGGTTAATGCGCTTTCCAGTCGGGTTGATGTCAATGTTAAAAGAAATGGCAAACGATATCAGATTAGTTTTGCCAATGGAGAAATTAGCTCACCTCTAACTGTGGTGGGCGATGTTGGGCAACGAAATACCGGTACCAGCGTGACTTTTTGGCCCGATGCCAAATATTTTGACACGGCTAAATATTCGCTTTCTAAACTAAAGCATTTATTACGCGCCAAAGCGGTTTTATGTCCCGGATTAAGAGTCATTCTAATTGACAATACCGGCAGCGATAAAACTAATAATGAAAAAGATGAATGGTATTATGAGCAAGGCCTGACGGATTATCTTAAGCTGACAGCCATTGATATAGAAACGCTGCCGGAGGAGCCTTTTGTCGGCCGTTTTAAAGGGGATACTGAAGCGGTTGACTGGGCGCTGTTCTGGTTACCGGAAGGTGGTGAAGTGATCAACGAAAGTTATGTTAACTTGATCCCCACTGTGCAAGGCGGCACGCATGTTAACGGTATGCGAACCGGTCTTTTAGATGCAATGAAAGAATTTTGTGATTTCCGAAATAGTCTGCCTCGCGGAGTTAAATTAACGGCCGATGATATTTGGAACGGACTCAGTTTTGTGCTCTCCGTTAAAATGCAAGATCCACAGTTTTCCGGGCAAACTAAAGAACGGTTATCTTCTCGTCAGTGTGCTGCATTTATTTCAGGAGTAGTGAAAGATGCTTTTTCTTTGTGGCTTAATCAAAATCCCAATTATGGGGATTTGCTCAGTGAATTAGCTATTGCCAATGCTCATAAACGAATGCGTTCCAGAAAAAAAGTCGCCCGTAAAAAAATAACCAGTGGTCCGGCATTACCGGGTAAACTATCGGATTGTTCAGGCCAAGATATTATGGCAGGTGAGTTGTTTTTAGTCGAAGGTGATTCTGCGGGAGGCTCGGCGAAGCAGGCGCGAGATAAAGAATTTCAAGCCATTATGCCGCTAAGAGGTAAGATTTTAAATACCTGGGAGGTGGACTCTTCCGAAATTTTAGCCTCTCAGGAAGTTCATGATATCTCCGTTGCATTAGGACTTGATCCGGGTAGTGATGATTTGAGTGGCTTGCGTTATGGGAAAATATGCGTGCTGGCTGATGCCGATTCAGATGGTTTGCATATCGCAACACTCTTGTGTGCTCTTTTTATTCGTCATTTTCAAGCCTTGGTCGAAGCGGGTCATGTCTATATTGCCATGCCGCCATTATATCGAATTGATATCGGTAAAGAAGTTTACTACGCCTTAGATGAAGATGAGCGTAAGGGCGTGCTTGATCGAATCAAGGCAGAAAAAAAGCGCGGCAAAATTAATATTCAGCGCTTTAAAGGTCTGGGTGAAATGAATCCCAAACAACTGCGAGAAACCACTATGGATCCTGATACTCGACGTTTGGTACAACTTACCATCGACTCCCATGAAAAAACCTTTGAGGTCATGGATATGCTGTTAAATAAAAAACGCGCCGCCGATCGAAAATCATGGTTAGAAGAAAAAGGCGGCATGGTTGAGGTTTAATTTAAACACAATAACCACTTGATTTTCATAAGACAACTGTTGGCTTGTAATGGTATTTCAATATGACTTGCTCAAAACATCCCAACAAAGATATTGAAGCGGTTCTTTAATGTGCAGGAGAAGGGCTGGATAATTCAGAAGTCTGCGGGAAGCGCTCATTCCAGTTAGCTGTAGCTACGACGAATAATATGAATTGAAGAAATAAAAGGTCCAAAAGATGGAAATAACATTTGATGGCATAGAGCAACAAACTCTAGCCGATTTTACCGAAAAATCTTATCTGAATTATTCGATGTACGTGATCATGGATCGGGCATTGCCTCATATTGGCGATGGATTAAAACCGGTACAGCGCCGAATTGTGTACGCGATGAGCGAGCTTGGTTTAAAATCAACCGCTAAGTTTAAAAAATCAGCGCGTACAGTTGGTGATGTTTTAGGTAAATTCCATCCTCATGGTGACAGCGCCTGTTACGAGGCAATGGTGTTAATGGCACAACCCTTTTCCTATCGTTATCCATTAGTGGATGGTCAGGGAAACTGGGGTGCGCCGGATGATCCTAAATCTTTCGCCGCTATGCGATATACTGAATCCCGCTTGTCTGCTTATGCCGGAATCTTATTGTCTGAGCTAGGACTGGGCACGGTTGAGTGGAGTCCGAACTTTGACGGCACACTCAATGAGCCCAAAGTGTTACCGGCCCGATTACCCAATTTATTATTAAATGGTACCACCGGAATTGCGGTCGGTATGGCCACGGATATTCCGCCGCATAATATGCAGGAAATTGCTGATGCCTGTATCCATTTGCTGGACCATCCCAAAGCCACTTTAGATGAAATAATGGATTTTATTCCAGGGCCGGATTATCCCACCAATGCTGAAATCATTACTCCGCGAACTGATATCACTAAAGCGTATGAGACTGGGCGAGGCAGCGTTAAAATGCGCGCCGTTTATGAAATGGAAGATGGTGATATTGTTGTCCATCACTTACCGCATCAGGTTTCTGGGGCAAAAATTTTGGAGCAGATCGCGGCTCAAATGCAAGCCAAAAAATTACCGATGGTGGCGGATCTAAGAGATGAATCCGATCATGAAAATCCGACCCGATTGGTGATTATACCTCGCTCAAACCGGGTTGATGTGGAACCCTTAATGAGGCATCTTTTTGCTACCACCGATCTGGAGCGAAACTATCGCATTAATATGAATGTGATTGGTATTGATGGTAATCCGAGAGTGAAAGGTTTGGTGACTTTTTTAAATGAATGGTTGGTTTTTCGTACTCAGACGACTCGCCGCCGTTTGGAGTCGCGACTGAAGAAAGTGAACCAACGTTTGCATATTTTAGATGGGTTGTTAATTGCCTTTTTAAATATCGATGAAGTGATCAAAATTATTCGCGAGGAAGACAAGCCCAAACCAGTGTTAATGACTCATTTTGGAATTACTGACATACAAGCTGAAGCTATCCTAGAGTTAAAATTAAGACATCTGGCCAAGCTTGAAGAAATGAAAATTCGTTCTGAGCAAGACGAACTGGCACAGGAAAAATCTACACTAGAACTCACCTTAAGCTCCAAACAACGGTTAAAAACATTGGTCAAAAAGGAGATCAAACAAACGGCAGAAGAATTTGCTGATCGGCGGATGTCACCCATTGTGACTCGTGATGAATCCAAAGCGTTAAGCGAAACGGACTTGATGCCCAGCGAAGCGGTGACCGTTGTTCTGTCGAAAATGGGCTGGGTAAGATGCGCCAAGGGGCATGAAGTGGATCCTGAAGCACTTAATTATAAATCAGGGGATCGATACGGCTCCTCTGCGCGCGGCAAAAGTAACCAGTTTGCGGTGTTCATTGATTCCAGTGGCCGCAGTTTTGCCTTGTTAGCTCATAGCTTGCCTTCTGCCAGAGGTCAGGGCGAGCCTTTAACGGGTCGACTAAACCCCATCGCCGGTTCGGTTTTTACTGATACATTGATGGCTGACGATGATCAACCATTCTTATTTGCCAGTGATGCGGGTTATGGTTTTGTCGGCAAGTTTGAAGACACTATTACTCGCACTAAAAATGGTAAAGCATTGCTCAGTGTGCCTTCCGGAGCTAAAGTTTTGCCAGCTTGTCCAGTGGATGATTATTATCACCAGTATTGTGTAAGTGTTTCCAATGAAGGTCGTATGTTGGTGTTTCCAATCAGTGATTTACCGCAACTGTCAAAAGGTAAAGGCAACAAAATTATCGGTATTCCTGCGGCTAAATTAAAGCTCAGAGAGGAATTTATGGTGTCGGTGGCGGTGGTTTCGAACGAACAATCGTTACTGGTTTATTCTGGTAAACGTTACTTGCGGTTGAAACCATCGGACCTTGAGCATTATCGAGGTGAAAGAGGTCGTCGCGGTAATAAATTGCCAAGAGGTTTTCAAAAAGTCGATAGTTTAGTGGTTGAGGTGAAGAACATAAAAAAAGAAAACGAATAAAAAATACCGAGCAACCAATAAAATAGTCGGAAATAGGCCTGATATTGCTCTATATTTAAGGTATAGCCGGGCAAGGCCCGCCAATCCAAGTTCGAATTCACCAATATGCCAACTTCTAAAAAAAACAAAAGCCCTATTTCTGGAATATATATTCCTCCGCAGCCAGGGCTTATTGAGCAAATCAACGCCTGTGGTGCAGATTTGGAAAGTATTGGTGATATTATTTCGGTCGATCCCGGGATTAGTGCTGCGGTGATTAAAGTGGTTAATTCGCCCGCTTTTGGTTTAGCCAATCGAATATCCTCCATCCCGCAGGCAGTGGTTATGCTCGGGGTTGATCGGGTGGTGGGGATCCTAAAAACGCTGTTATTACGTGAATCCATGGCAGAACTCGATACCCGTATCGATATGAATTTATTTTGGGAAATTTCTTTATCCGTTGCCACGGTGGCCTCCACCATCTGTCGTCAACTCAATTTAGCGGTTGCTGATGAAGCCTACACTTTAGGTCTTTTTCACAATTGCGGTGTGCCTATTTTAGCTTCAAAATATGAAAACTATCAAAAGGTGATTGAATTTTCTTACAGCCGGGAAGATGGGCGTATTACCAGTGAGGAGTTTACCAATTTTGGGGTACATCATGCCGCTGCGGGTTACTGGGTCGCCAGAGTTTGGAATTTACCCACTGTGATTTGTCTGGCGGTAAAAAATCACCATTCGGTGGACCGATTATTAGACGATCAATCGATCGAAAATCCTACCCTAAAAACGCTCTTGTGTGTTTTAAAAATGGCGGAGGACATGGTTAATCTACCGGAAAAATTGGCACAATGTGATATTGACTTTGAGTGGCAAAAGATTGGTAATAAGGTGCTCGAATTTACCGGATTATCAGAATATGATTATGAAGATCTGCGTGATGCGGTACGATTTACCATCGGAAATGAAATTTAAAAAAATAAGTTCAAAAAATATTTTATTGATGATTTTGCAAGTCTTTCATTTCTTTGGATTCAAAAATACTGGTTTTATTCCGACCACTTTCTTTCGATTGATAGAGCGCTTGATCAGCACATTCTAGCCATTGTTGTGCACTTTTAATTTTTTCTTTCAGTTGGCAAATTCCCAAACTTACGGTGAATTTTATTTTATATTGTTGATAGTTTACTAAAATTCGTTCGATTTTTTTACGTAATCTTTCGGCAAAAATCATGGCGTTTTTGGCATCGGTTTCAGACAGTAAAACTACAAATTCTTCACCCCCATATCGACCACAAATATCAACGTCGCGAGCGCTGTTAAGCAAGGTGCTTGAACATTGCCTGATCACCTCATCGCCAGCTTGATGCCCGTAGGTATCGTTTACTTTTTTAAAATGATCGATATCAAAAATGACTAGGCTGCTTTTATTTTGGTATCTTTGAAAGTGGGTAAACTCTCGTTCTTGGCATTCTTGCCAATAGCCACGATTATTCAATCCGGTTAATCGGTCGGTTCGACTTAGTTGTTCTAACTGAGCGTTGACTTCTTTTAATGCGTGTCTGTTGGTCGCGACATCAGTGACGTCATAGACAATAATGCAAATATTTTCTACTTCGCCAGTAGTGGAGACAATTGGGAAAATGGAGACGTTTTGGTACATGAATTCAGCAATACCCGTAATGGGGCGATAATTTTTAAATTTAAAAATGTAAGGGCGTTGCTCCCAAATACTAAAGGCGCGAATTTTTAGTTGAAATACCGATTCTACTTTGTGCTGAAACCAGTCTTTTTCGATTTCGGGAAACAGAGAGAATATATCTTTATTACGGACGTTACTAGCTAAAATTCCGCTGTGATTTTCCATAAAAGAATTCCACAGCTGAACCTTGTTTTTGTTGTTGAGAACGACTAGGCCAATGTCTATGTTTTGTAACATATCCATCATCCAGTGGAATTCTTTTAATTGGCCTATATTGTTACTCATTATTTTACATCGCTGCTCATTGTCTTATATTATTACTCATACCAGATAGCTGAGTCTTTGTTTAAGTTGTTCAATACTGTCTTCGGTGACTAACAATAATAAATCACAGTTGATTGCTTCATTTTCTATTTTATAATTGATTTCAATCGATAGTATTTTGTCCCAATGTTTTGCATTTTTGTCGATAAGTTCAGGAATTTTGACATGTTGTCCCAGTACCACCGGATGGCCCTGACTGAGGTTGACATTGAGCTGATCGGATATTCCTTGCAAACAAGCACCAACGATAATATTAGCGATATCCATCAGTAGCTCCAATTCAACATTGTCGTCGATCTCTCCTTGGTATTTCATTAAGTTGGCAATGTTCTTAATGCTGGAGTCATTAAAAATTAGTAGCGCTTCACCTGATATTCCGGGACCGATAAATCCTTGGCAGACGGAAGAAATAGCCTCTTCCTGATCGACAAATTGTAACGCCATATTAAGTTCATTGAATTCGATGTGATTGACCTTTGGGATAGGCAATTCGATAAAGGCATCTAAAAAACGTGCCAGAAGATCACCTGCTCTACCCATCGCTACATTGGCCACTTCCTGACAAGCATCCAAAAATGTTTGTTCGTTGTGGAAAATATCCTCCGCTTTGTCATTTTTCAGGTGATCGGTTTGCAGGTGATTATCGTCTTGTTCTATTGATTCAGCTCGTTCAGGTTGTTGGTAATAGCCGGAATGCTCTAAAGTGTCGATTAAATTTTCTTGGCTAATGGGTTTTTTAATAAAATCTAAAGCACCCAAACCCAATACTCGTTCTTGGGCGGTGGGTTGGATATCACCAGAAACAACGATTACGGTAACATCCAAGGTTTGAGCATTGATTTCTTCGAGGGTCTCATAGCCGTCCATCACAGGCATGTTTAAGTCCAAAAATAATAAATCAGGAGATTGTTCTATGATCATTTCTAATGCATGACGACCATCTTCAGCAAAAAATATTTCGATATCCCAATCTTTGGGTAAACAGCGTGCTAGCTGTTTTCTCGCCATTCTTGAGTCGTCACATATGAGTAATTTGGTTGGCATATATGGGGGAAATAAATTCTACTTTACCGAGGTATGTATTAAACATAGCAAAATTTTGAGGATTTTCCAGTTTACGAGGCAAATTATCGTAAAAGATCTTAGGGGGAGAGGTTGATTTTTCATAAGTCATCACTGTTGAATTATGAAAGGGCAATAGGTTTCAATTTAGCTTTAGGGATCTATCTGGCTGGTGGAAATATATTTATATTTTCGGGCAATTTGTTGTTGAATTGCAGGGCTTGTTTCTAACAGACGAAAACTATTTTTATCTTCAAGCCCATCGGTGATTATTGCTTCTATTTGTGCCTTATTTTCAAAATCAGCTGCTGGAATTGATAAACTGACAATCTCATTAAAATGAGTGAGCAGTGAAAGCTGATTAATTTTATCCAAAGAGCGACCAATGAGAGAAACTCCGGTTGTCACATCTTGTTCATCTTCTAAAAGTAGAACGGGGGCTCGCATTATAAAAGCTTTGACTTGGATATTGCCATTTAACCGTGTAAATAATTTGTTAATTAAATAAATCAAACCAAGGGCTTCTGTCAGTGAATGATTATTCCCCGAGGGATTCTCTATCTTGTTACTGCCAGCTTCCGTATTATCAAATCCGGTAGTGTCGAATGGGATCAGGCAACCACTCAAAATATCGCCTTGAGATTGTACCCCAAATGCCTGAATCGATTTATTTAGGAAGCTTTCTGCCTGAGTAAGGTTGCCTGCGATATGACTATTTTCTTGGGAGAGTATGTTAAATTCAAGATAACAAACCAGAGCATTGCTAACAATCTTACTATGCAGCCAATTGTCGGTTTGTTTTGGTAGGCTAACATGTTCGTGCAAGCGTTGTTGATGGGATTGGGAAAGTTCTTTCACTGATTCTAGCCAGTTGGACTTGTTACTCGAAGGCTTGAGCCCTTTTTGAAGTAATAAGTGCTGACAGCTCAGTACGAGTTGTTTAATACTTTTTTCAAACCGATAGACAATAAACAAAAGCAACATCAATAAAACCAAAGAGATGATGACAATCATCCACTGGATCTCGATAAATATATCACGAAAATCTTGTTCTAATTGAAACTTGTCTATTTCCAGTTTAAACCAGCCAGCAGCGATATTCTGATAAGTGATTGGTTCGAAAAATGTTTTATTTTTTTGACGCAGGACAAACGGGGGTTGCGATTGTTGATTAGGCTTTTGCATTGTAACTGTTCGGTCTTTTTGTTCGTTTTTGGATGTTTGTTCTTCCCGAGTTAATGGATGTTGATCCGACGAACCAGAAGGCACAATAGAGATGACAGAAATATTTTCAGTTCCTGTCACGCTGCCAGCGGGTATTGTTTCTTCCGGATATTGAGTGACGATTTGACCTTCTTCAGAAATGATTGTTGCTTGTCTGATATAGGGATCTTTAGCGACATTTTGAACCAGCAAGTTGAGTTGTAGTTTGTCATCGGCTAAGAGTGCTTCCGCGCTAGAGTCGGCAGCAATCCGAGCAATACTATGAGCGTATTCAGATGTGCGTTTGATGACCAGTTGTTCAAAGTGAAAATCGATAATAAACCAGCTGAGTGCCAATATACTGATAGTGATGCCAAGTACGGCAGTCAGAATACCTCTTAGCAGGTTAGGTGGGGATGTTTGTTGGCGATGATGATTAGTATTTTGCATTATCTTATTGTATCAATTCTAAAGCGCAAGGCAAATAACTTGATATTCCTTTTTATTCATTGCCAACTCACTGGTTACATGTGAAACTTTGTACAGTGACTCCAATCCCTTAGACCTACTTAATTCTAGAGAAAATCCATTGTTGAAAATCAAGCAGTTGTACCTCCAGCAAGCAGAGTCAATCCATTTATGTGTGGATCCTATAAGTTTTAAAGGCTTGTCTAAATTGAGCCTATTTAAATCTAAGTGTGATGATTGCTCGGAAAAAGACGAGCAGCAAATTTTTACCTCTTTATTATCACGGCTCAATACCCCCGTCTATTTTATTAAAAAGGAAACACCTAATCTAATTTGTTGGGAAGTGTTTGCTAACTTGGTAGTACTTGAAAATTGGCTGCTTGAAGAGGTTGTATCTTCTAATTTTGATTTATTATGTTGGCCAAAAGAACATATCGAACCGCCCAAATTGCTAGTTTTTGATATGGACTCTACCTTTATTCAGATAGAGGTGATTGATGAATTGGCGCGTCAACATGGGGTGGGTGATCTTGTATCAAAAGTCACCGAAGCGGCAATGCGAGGAGAGTTAGATTTTTCGGAGAGTCTTATTTCAAGAGTGACCTGTTTAAAGGGATTAGCCGAATCGACCATTGATAAAATGGCCGACAGTTTGCCATTATCTTTAGGAGTGGGCCAACTGGTTAGGCAAAGTCATATCAAAAATGTCAAAGTGGCTATTGTTTCCGGTGGGTTTACTCCGTTTGTGCAACGTTTGAAAGACAGGTTGGAATTATATGAAGTTAGAGCCAATAACCTAGAAATTGTGGATGAAAAACTGACTGGTAAGGTTGTAGGGCAAATTGTAGATGCTCGCATCAAAGCCGATTTTGTCAATCAGCTAAAAGAAAAACTCAATCTTGCTAAGAATGACATACTGACCATAGGTGATGGGGCCAATGATTTGTTAATGATGAATGAGAGCGGTTTTAGTTTGGCCTATCGTGCTAAACCAACGGTTCAGGCAAAGGCCAAAGGGCGGATGAATTCGACCACTCTCAATGATTTAATATGTGTGTTTGATTGGCAATAAAACTATTTCAACTGATTATTCCAAGTTTAAAAACCACTGGATGAAAAATCATATTCCATTTTTTCGCTAGGCCTTTGTAAATAGTATCCCTGAATATATCGCACATTCATTGGCCAAAGCGCTGCTAACATGGCTGCTTCTTCAACTTTGGGTATAATACTTGCTTTATCTCGATTATGAATTTCGTCTAACAGATGTTGCACGCGAGCCATCGATTCGGCATCGGTATGCAGATTTTCGGTAACAGTATGGGATAATTTCACATAATCGACATCCAGTTGATCTATTAAGGTGATCTGTTCCGGATTGGCGCCAAAGTCTGCCAGACAGGTTACAAATCCTTTGGCTTTTAGTTGAGCCGTCAGGGTCAAAACTCTTTTCAGATGGTTAGCGGCATCACTTTCATCAAATTGAAAAATTAGTCGATTTCTGTCCATTTTGCTAGCGGCAACGGTTTTTTCGATAAAACTCAACATGCTGTCTTCAATTAACGATACACTGGAAAGATGGACAAAAATCTGCATATTGTCCTTGCTGGTCGTCATTTTTATTTCTCTCAAAGCTTGAGTGATGATCCATTTGTCTAGTTTGACCCCCAAACCTGCGACCCGTGCAATCGGAAAAACTTGATCGGCACTTAACGGGGTACCTGATTCATCGTTTAACCTTAACAGCGCTTGATAGAGTGGTTTTTCTTCGCCATGCAATTTAACAATTGGTTGGAATAACAACCGGATGCGACCTGATTCGATAGAGTCTTGTATTTTATCGACCAATACTGGATCGACATCACCATTCATACTATGTAGCGCTCGATTATATACTTTGAACCCATCGCCGTTTTCTAATCGAGAGGCTGCGCTATGCGCATCGGATATATACTGATCCACATTCGAGTTTTTGTCACCAATTGGACAAATACCAATGCTGAATGTCACTTTAACGGTGTGCCCTTCAATATCAAATAAATGCGGTTTTATATCACGACATAACATTTTAGCCAAATCTTTCGCCTTTTGACTGGATCTGTCTTCGATCAAAACGCCAAAGGAATGATCGGCTAGGCGAGCGAGTTTATAGTCTTCACTGACTTTTTCACTCAGCCATTTTGCGCATTCTTGAGTGACTTTTTCGACACCTGCAATACCGTATTCACCTTTAAGTTGATTGTGTTGGTCATACTCAATATGAAGTAGGTTAAATGTACAGGCATTTTCGATGGCTTTGTCCTGAGCCTTTTGAAGTTGCTCCACAAAGTAAACTTTATTATATAAATCGGTGAGGGAATCCAGAGCACTTAGCTCTTTTAATTTTTCTTCAAGCTCGGTGTTATCGGTGGCTGAACGGATCATTATTTGGGTACAGTTTTCATTATCAAAATTAGCCGGAGAGAGTGTCATGATCGCTTCAAAAGTACTCATATCAGATTTTGCACCACAAAAACTGAAATTGTGCTGATCATTATTAATGGCGATTTCTTTAAGGTATTTTTTGAATTCTTCCTGATTTTCTTTGGCAATCATATCCAAAGCGGGTACGCAAAGGACTTCATCATGGTCGGTATAACCAAACAATTCCAAGTAGGCCCGATTGGCGTAGACATGCATACCGTCGTGAATGTAGGCAATGGCATCTTGTGAGCTATCTAATAATAAAGTACAGCGTTTTTCACTGGCTCTTAGCGCGAGTTCTGCTTGAGTCTTACTGCGACGGTTATCTAAGTGAGTAATCGTCTGCTCTGTTACTAAACAGATCATTTCCAGATTTTTATGACTGACGGTATTGCAGGCACCGTCTTTAAGCGTTTTGACAATGGACTCTTCCTGTAATTCGTCTAACATCAAAATAGCGGGTATATCCCGGCCAAATTGTGCGATTTGTTCAATGGCTTGCTTGGCTGACAAATCTGGATGGTCTGGAATGGCTAATAGCAGATCGGAAACCTGCTTTTCCAGAATTAAACCAAGTTCTTCGGGAGTCAATATCTGAGTCGCACGAACAGCAAAGCCCCTGTTTCTCAGTGCATTAATAATGGCTTCTGCATGATTGGAGGAAGGCTCTATCAGCAGTAAGTGGATTGTTTTGATGTCGGTGGTCATCGTTTTTGTTTTTGTCCCATATTGATGTTTAAACCTAGAAAAATCAGTTGAAGCGCGAGATAGCACTCTTTCCACGACTTCACTGATTATTCTAAGTTAAACTTACATTTATTGTTACTATTTAGTTGACGCTATATCAAATCCCACACGCCATCGAGATCTTTCGGTTCGTTGGTCGATGGGGGATGTTGTTCAGCCGTTTTGACTATTTTGTCGAAATAAAACTGTCTCGAACTACCCGATGAGCTTATTTCTTTGGTGAGTCTAACTTCATATTCTTGTGATATTTCAATAATACGAACTTTGTTATTGAGATTAAATGCCAGCGGATTGGTCACTATGGTTGCTGCCTGACCGACACCCGTTAATGCCGGAAGCAGTAGTGCACGTTGGTAATTATTATCTTCACTGCGACTATTTCTTAATTGTATACTAATGGGTACGGCATCGGGAGCAAGTAGTTGTACACCCATTTGAATATAGTCTTGTTTGACTTGTCTTCTAACCCATCTTACTACGCCAATACTCCACTGTTGATCGCCAATATCCCCTTCGATGAATCCGATTATTTCGCCAGTTTGTGCGTGTTTTGGCAAATCTGCTGATGGAATTTGCAAACAATAACCACCAGGACTCATATTGATCAAATCACAATCTTGGATTTTATAACTATCTCGAACAATCGTCTCGCGGCTGCGTTTGGTAACAAACTTTTCCTGTTCCGATTGGCTAATGCCTCGATCGGGTTGATAGAGTTTTGCCCACACGTCCTGACTTGTGATGGCCGAAGTGCTTAGGTAATTATTGTCGGCATCAACTTTGATGCGATCTTTTGCCGTTGCAACAACGGCGATGGTAGCATTTTTCAGGCTACCTTCCAGCGCTTCGAGCGACTGCTGGCTGAGTTCTAGTCCGTCTGGCTCGGCTTCCGGATCGGCCATTTGTTGCACCAAAACACTTTCCATCAATAAATAATGGGTAGCACCCAAACCGATACTCACCTGTATTTCATTTTTACAATCTGTTCGTGCAAAACTGCGCTGGGTACTTTGACTCCAACTGTGGATCAAGTGCTTAAAAATCATGGTTTTTCTGGCGCTATAACGCGCCTTTTCTCGTACATGGGTTAAATCAAGTTTGAGTTTTTCGATGATTGCAACTACCGATATTTTGAGACATTTTTCTTTATCTGTTTTACGATATAGGGCTTTTTGTACCGGTGGAGCACCTGAATTTAAGTTAAAAAGAAACGGGTGTTTGTTGAAAGCATGCGCCTCTAGACTGCATAAACTGACATAATCTGGCAAAATCTCCCACAATAGTTCAACCTCAGCTTGGCGTAATTGGTAAGGGCTAGCAATGGCTAAAAGTAAAATTTGAACAAAATAATCCTTTGATGATCGTTCGATTTCAGCATCACAAGATTTAAAAGGCTTAGTTTCAATTTCGTGAGTAAGGGCCAGTTGATATAATAAATAGAGTTCACGCCAGACTCGTGGTGGGACTGAGGCATAGAGTTGGTAGCAGCGTAAAATGACCAGACCATGATATTTTATAGCTAGTCCGGTGGCTCGAACAAAAAGCTTTTTGGATGAACGATTGACGCCTTCAATAATGATTGATTCAATCACCGCATGAAAACCAATCGATAACTCAGTCTGGATCGCTTGAACTAGCGCTGCAATTTTTCGTTGTTTGTCATTTAACGAGATATGATTGTTGATAAACTGGCGCTCAAGAGCGTCGACCAATCTAAGTGCTACCGGTTCAATAATAGTTAAAATGGATAGACGAACGTCGGGATCTAATACTGTCTGGTTGGCATCTACCAGTAAACGATAGGTGCTGCGAGAGCTGTCGCCTAAATTGGCCGCTGGCAGCTGTTCAACCCACAGCTTGATTTGCTTTGTTGTAAGCTCAACAACCGGTTTGTGATAAACCTGGAGTTCTCTTAAAGTTAAGCCTGTACTACCTTGCTTCATTCATCCTGTCCCTAACACTGCGTTTGCCTGTATCTGTCAATTTTGGCCCATTATAACAATCTTTTTGATAGGGAAAATCTATCCGTCATTATTAGCGGCCATTTATTTTTCATATTGACACACCTGCTTCTATAAATAGTCTATTTTACCTTAAAAGTCACGGACTTAGAGCAGATATTTAAAAAAATACTAAAGATTAGGTTGATTAGTAAAATATTAACGGACTGATTTTCTCATGGCAGATTTATCTTACATTGATAAAAGGATTGTTTTACAGGCTTTTCCTGGCTCTTCCACAACAAATTTAGGCAACAGATAACCGGGCAATAAATTGCCCAATTGGCGCATAATTTCTAGCGCTCTTTTTTGCTCAATATTAAAGTGAGCGGCTCCGGCAACTGCATCGAGTTGATGAATATAATAGGGAATGATCTGATATTCAAATAGTTTCTCACTCAGCTTTGCCAATGTTTCTGGGTTATCGTTGATATTTTTTAATAGTACACTTTGGTTAAATAGGCTGATACCTTTTCGAACCAGATGATTTAATTTTTTACCCAAAATATCATCGATTTCATTGGCGTGGTTAACGTGAATGACTAGGCTGGCTTGCAACCGAGTTTTGGATAAACAATTTTGCAAAGCTTTGGTTAATCTCTGTGGTATGACGACAGGAAGGCGGCTGTGTATTCTGAGACGAGCTAAATGTTTGATTTTTTCTAATCGGTAAATTAGTTGTTCGAGTTGGTTATCACTCATTAACAAAGGGTCACCACCGCTTAGAATGACTTCACTAATGGTGGCATCATTCTCGATATATTTGATATTTTTGTCTAGGTTTTCACTGCTGGCTAATGGTTGTTCGTAGGGAAAATGCCGCCGAAAACAGTAACGACAGTTTACCGCACAGGCGCCGGTCAGTATTAACAAGACTCTGCCTGTATATTTATGCAACAGGCCCGGCATGGTATTTTGTTGCTCTTTTAGCGGATCAAAACTGTATCCCTCAACCGTCAGGTTTTCGACGTGTTTGGTTAGTACTTGCAACAGTAATGGGTCATTAATATTGCCTTTTTCCATTTTGTTAGCAAATGGCAGCGGTACTCGCAATGGAAAGTTGCTTTGAACCCGGTTTTGAAGCGGATAATGGCTTTGTTTGATCTGTAAATAATCAAGCAATTGATCCGAGTCAGAAAATGCCGATTTGAGAGTATTTTTCCACGAAATCACCTGACAATCAGGCGTAGAAACGGGTATTATTGTCGCTGAATTTTTCAAAGCGCTAGTATTCCAAGTCAAAACAATTTATTCCAAGCTAAAACAGATTAAAAGAGAGAATAGTTTCATGGCATCTTACAGCACAAATGATTTTCGTTCCGGTTTAAAATTTATGCTCGATGGGGAACCCGTTTCCATTGTCGAAAATAACTTTGTTCGTCCAGGCAAGGGGCAGGCATTTGCAAAAACCAAAGTGCTTTTTTTACTGACTGGTCGTATTGTTGAAAAAACTTTTAAATCCGGCGAAAGCTTTGAAGCGGCTGATGTGATGGAAACCGATATGGAGTATCTCTACACCGACGGTGAGTTTTGGCATTTTATGGATCCCGCCAGTTTTGAACAAGTGGCCGCCGATGCGAAAGCGGTTGGTGACAATGTGAAATGGTTGACCGAGCAGGATTCTTGTATGTTAACCCTGTTTAATGGTATGCCTATTTTAGTGACGCCGCCTAATTTTGTGGTTCAGGAAGTGACCGAAACCGATCCGGGGTTAAAAGGGGATACTTCAGGCAGTGGCGGCAAGCCAGCGACTCTAACTTCGGGCGCGGTAGTACGAGTGCCTTTATTTGTTCAGATCGGTGAAAAAATTAAGGTCGATACTCGTAATGGAGAATATGTTTCCAGGGCGTAAAAATAGAATCCTTGGCTATGGGCTAAGATTTAAGGGCGGGAGTCAATGAGCTTCACTAAAAAAAAAATCACGCAGCGAAATCAATTATTTACCTTAGTCAGAGATTTTTTTAAAAGTCGCCAAGTGCTTGAAGTGGATACTCCCTTGCTTAGAGAGTTCAGTGTTACCGATCCTTATATGTCCGCTTTTTCAGCGGTATCCCCTTCCGGAAAACACCAAGGATATTTGCAAACATCGCCAGAATATGCCATGAAAAAATTGCTTTGCGATGGATCTGGTGATATTTATCAAATGAGTAAAATGTTCAGGGCCGATGAAAAAGGAGCAATCCATGCATCTGAATTTACCTTGCTAGAATGGTACCGGTTAGGATTTGATCATTTTCAATTAATAGATGAAGTTTGTTTGTTTATCCAGAAAATTGTTGGTACAAAAAACATTCAAATGATGACATATCAGCAAGCATTTTTGACCAATCTATCAATCGATCCTTTTAATGTTTCTTTCGAAGAACTGAGCCAAATAGCCGATGAGTTACTCGGCAAACTTCCACAAAATTTATTATTCGATAATTATTTAACGCTATTGTTTTCAGAAAAAATTGAAACGAATTTTGACCCGAATAAAATAACGGTGGTACATGGATTTCCAGACAGCCAGGCCTGCCTAGCTAAAACTCGAAGTGAAAATGGAATAGTCACCGCCGATCGATTTGAAGTTTATTTAGCTGGAATGGAGCTGGCCAATGGTTTTAATGAATTGACTGATGCTGACCAACAGCTAAAAAGATTTAAACAGGATAATAAGATTCGTGAAGAACTTGGTTATGTACCGGTTAGGATCGATGAAAGTTTTATTCACTCTTTAAATCTGGGGTTGCCGGATTGCGCCGGGGTGGCATTAGGGATCGATCGCTTGTTAATGGTTAAGTGCGGCAAAAAACGGATTGAAGATGTTTTGTTGGGATGATTAGTCAGCTTTTAATTTAATATTCCATTTTTTCTCATTGTTCGAGAGTACCAATACAACAAAACGCAACCTGAAGAATGGATTTCCTAATCATCAGTCAATAATACACATTAGTAAATAATAGTGTGATTGGCCGATTGAGTCATTTACAATAAGCGTTAACTTTTTCATTAATTAGAAAAAACTCCCTTTCCTAGGCTCTGTCCGTGAGAGAAAGCGGATTATATTAAAAGGCGTTCAGTGTCAGTAGTAAGATTAAACCCTCAACAAGATCAAGCCGTTAAACTAACGAGTTCCCCTTTGTTGGTACTCGCCGGTGCGGGAAGTGGTAAAACGGCAGTAATCACCCAGAAAATAGTTCATTTGATTAAACATTGCGGCTATCAAGCAAAACATATCGCCGCGGTCACTTTTACCAATAAAGCTTCTAAGGAAATGAAAGCCCGAGTTATCAAGTTGCTCGGAAAGGAACAGGCCAAAGGTTTAACGGTTTCTACTTTTCATAATTTGGGTCTCAATATTATTCGCAAGGAATATAGAGCATTGGGATTTAGACCCAATTTCACTATTTTTGATGATCAGGATTCTTTTCAATTAATGAAAGAGCTTTGTAAAAAAAGTGATGATGCTGACAAAAAGGAAATGTTAGAAATATTAACTAAAATATCAGCCTGGAAAAATGATTTAATCCTTCCAGATCAAGCTGTCGGGATGGCCGATAATCAAGACGATTTGCTGGTAGCGAAACTCTATGAAGCTTACAGCCGAAGTTTGCGAGCATTTAACGCGGTTGATTTTGATGATTTGATTTTAATTCCAACTTTGCTTCTCAAGAATGAGAAAACAATCAGACAAAAATGGCACGGTAAAATTCGTTATTTACTAGTAGATGAATATCAGGATACTAATACCAGCCAATATGAATTAGTTAAATTATTAACTGGTCAGCTCGGTAACTTCACAGTCGTCGGTGATGATGATCAATCTATCTATTCTTGGCGTGGTGCAAACCCTCAAAACCTAGAATTGCTGCAAAAAGATTTTCCCAATTTACGGGTGGTTAAATTGGAGCAAAATTATCGTTCTACCGGTCGGATCTTAAAATCGGCTAACATACTGATTCAAAATAATGAACATATTTTCAAAAAGAAACTTTGGTCCGATAAACATTATGGTGAACCGATCAGGATTTTGTCCGCTAAAAATGATAATGATGAAGCGGATAGAGTGACTAAAGAAATTCTATCTGGACGTATTAATCAAAACAGAGCTTACAAGGATTTTGCTATTTTATATCGAGGTAATCATCAATCTCGTTTATTAGAAAAATTTTTAGTGGACAAACAAATACCCTATAAAATTAGTGGAACTACTTCTTTTTTCGCCAGAGCAGAAATTAAAGATGTGATGGCCTATTTTCGCCTTTTAGTTAATCAGGAAGATGATAATGCTTTTATTCGGATCTCTAATGTTCCAAGGCGGGAAATTGGCGTATCGACTTTAGAAAAATTGGGTCGTTATGCTAATGATCGGCACATCAGTTTATTCGATGCAATTTTTGAAGTGGGGTTAGAGCAAACACTCACTGGTAAAGGATTGTCTGCCGTTAGACGATTTGGTGAAACGATCGCTAGAGCCAGCGATAATGTGAAACGTGGTAATAGTTTGGCTGTGGTCAGAGAATTGCTATCCTATGTGGGATACCATGGTTTTTTATTTGATAATTCCAGCTCACCAAAAGCGGCCGAGTATCGTTGGAGCAATGTGGAAACCTTGCTGTCTTGGATCGAATCGGGTCTTGAAAATAACAAATTGGTGAACGATCCGTTTGCTGAAACAATCAGTAAATTATGCTTAAGGGAAATGTTAGACAGAAGTGATGAGGTAGAAGAGGAAGCCAATGAAGTTCAGCTAATGACGTTACATGCTTCAAAAGGTTTAGAATTCCCCCATGTTTATTTAATTGGCATGGAAGAAGAATTATTGCCGCATAAGTCATCTATCGAAGAAAATAATATTGAAGAAGAACGACGTCTCGCTTATGTTGGTATTACTCGTGCAGAAGAAACCTTGACTATTATTGTCGCAAAAAAAAGGCATAAATACGGTGAGATGATCGACTCCGTACCCAGTCGATTTTTAGAGGAAATGCCTCAGGAGGATCTACAGTGGGAAGAAGATCAGATCCAGCTCACCGATGATGAAAAAAGAGAACAAGGTAAAGATCGCATGGCGGAAATGCGCAAGCGATTGATGTCTTAACTTTTTTGAGACATTTTGTTGATCATTATTCTTACACTTATTTTGAGACGATCGATGGACCTAGCGAGTTCGCCGATTTCATCCATTCTTTCGGCTTCCTCAATGGGTTCTTCTAAGTTTTTACCTTTACTAATGTATTCAGTGACTTGAGTTAGACGTTGTATCGGTTTTGCCAATGTATTTGAGAATGCATATGAAATAATCACGGCTAAACCAATAAACAAGATCGAGACAATGATACTATTTTCAATCAGATCAAGTATTTGAGCTTCAATTTGAATTTTTTTCTGGGCGACAATCTCATCAATATTATCAATATAGGCGCCAGAACCAATTATCCATCCCGTCGGTTTATGCAATTTCACATATGACACCTTTTCTTTTCGCTCAGTTAACCCGTTCGGTGTGGGTTTAGGCCATAAATAATCAACAAAGCCATCTCCTGCTTTTTTGGCGGTGACCTCAGCGAATGCCTGAAATAAATTTTTATCGACACCGAGAGCATTATTATATTTAGGAGCATTGAGGATTGTACCATCTAATGAAGGGACCGTAGGGTGCATTACCATGGTAGGAAAAGGAAGCGTGTTGTCATTTATCCAGAAATAACCCGTGCCGCCCGCATAACGCATTTTTTGAATTGACTCTTTAATTCTATTCTTAATGTCTATTTCTGCATCATCAATATAAATTCCTGTCCCTAAAATCCATTCCCAGCTTTTATACCGTCTAACATAAGAAAGCTTTGGAACTTTTTTAGTTAATCCTCCAGCGGTAGGTTTTGGCCACAAATAGTCAACATAGCCATCTTTATTTTCAGCAGTAACTTCAACGAATGCTGAAAATAGATTTTTATTAATACCTTGTGCATTATTATAACGGCGGCTACTTAATACTTTCCCATCAAGCGATGGAACGGTTGGATGCATGATCATTCTAGGAAATGGCGCAGTAGTGTCATTGATCCAGATATATCCGGTACCGCCATCAAAACGCAATTCTCTTATTTCACTGAGTGCTCCCTGCTTGGCCTTTTCTAGAGATATCTGTCCTCTGGCAACTCTTTTTTGGTAGCGTTTGATGATTGCCTCTCCAGCATCAATAATGTTGTGCAATCTGCGCTCATAAAATTTACTCAGATACCCAACATCTGATAGATGTTTATAATTTTTGTCAATGGTCGTATAGGCAACATCCACTAGGTCTTTCAAGTGATTTTTGACATCTTCGACGGCTTCGCTCCTGTAAGTTTGCAAGCGTTCTTTGCCTTGTTTTTCAATATTTAAGACACTAAAATAGGTAATAATGATTACCATTAAAATCAAAAACATAGAGGTGAATAGTGTGATTTTTACTCTGATTTTCATTTGCGTCTCCAAAATAACTCAGCGATACATCGTGCCCGTGAAACGTTCGATATTAACAGGCTAGAGACCACGATTTGTTGATATTATAGCTTGTAACCTTTTAAACCGTTAATTTCATAAACAGTTTTCAAAAAGCTTTCTCGGCTGGGGATGTCTTCTATATAAAGTGAAATTATATTGACGTAGACTAATACTGATCTAAGATTTTTACGCAGCTTAAGTTTTGTTAATTCGGAGGTCCATTCTACTTCGGCTTCTTCCGTTAAAATCAAGGCAGCAGGCCCTATTTCATCTAGCAATAAAGAATTTATTTCATCAATAATTACCTTGGTATAGTCGTGTTGTGTCATACGCCGCTGCACCTTGCCTATTGATTGAATGGAATATCAGGGGGAAATTAATAATATATTGGCTTTGTACCAGTATTTCGAATCAGAAATAGTCATTTGGTAAGTCGTTTTTATTGTATTTTGTGTCTATAAATACAATGTATGTACAAAGCGTGGAACTCTAACTTACGGTACATTCAGAGCTCAATTAATTGTGATCTCCCAAGTAGTCTTAAGATTATGCTAGCAAGTTATTATTCATATATCAAGTAAGAGATTAGTATAATCAGCAATTCTCGGTGAAATTGGTTTTTCTAATCATCAATAGGTTGCGCTCATTTTTGTAAAATATTATGGCATTGTTTTTTGTATTTAATTCTTTGTTATTCAATTGGTTACGAGCATTTATCGCCGAAATTTATCATAGTATGATGATCATGATGTCATGGTTGACCGGCTCTAGCTTCAAGAGGCTGACTTAACGGCCATACACCCGTCAAAAGGTGGATAGTCATTAGGTTGTAGACAACTATCCTGACACAGGAGGAGTCTGATTTTTATTTTGAGTCCAAAGTTGCAAGCGAAAACAAGATAGTTGAACTAAGCTTACAAGACCATTGCGATATTTTAGCCCATTAAGGGTGTATTTCAAGCCGGAATAGCTGATTATTCTAGGTTAAAGGTAAGTCTTTTTGACAAAGAGGGTAAGGCAACATCCTATTATATGACGGTAGCTCAGACCCAATATTATTGGTATAGCGTACTCCATGAGAAAAAATTATTTAAAAAGGGACAGTCTCAAAAAGTTTGTCTATTATAAAAATTAAAAGTGGTCAGTATATCGCTGAATTTTCAAGTCCTTAGATCGGATAAGGGGAAATTCTCGAAAGGAGCTAGACCGAATGACTGAGGAATAAATAAGTATGATAAAACCAGATAGCAATCGTGCCGTTTTACTGCGATCATTGATATTAATTCTATTTTTTACCTCTATTATAATCGCAATAGCGACTTGGCAGATGGAGAGGTTAGGGATTGTTTGGGCTAGCATTATTTCAATCGTTTCAGTTATATTGATCAGTACGAAAATTTTATACTGGCAGATCATATCACCACTGGTAAATTCACTTAATCTAATTAGTATGCTGGTTTCCGGCACAGAAAACCAACAATTGAACGCGAAAATCGACTCTGTCACTAGGCATCCATTAGTTGGAAAAGGTTTTCAACAGACTACTGATCTAATCAAAGTACTCAAAAATACAATTGGTCTAATTTCTGCCAGCGGTAGTCAGATAGCGATTGCTTCAGCATCCATATCTTTTTCAGCGGAACAATTGAAACAACAAATGCACAAAGAAGTACAGTGGATTAATGACATTAAACAATCAAGTGAGCACGTTCGAAACATTGTATCTAGCTCTTCAACAGGGGCACATGCCGCCACTCTGTCGGCTTCAGAGATGATAAAAGCAAGCGAAAAAGGACACAAAGCAATCGCTGAATCTGTCAATCATATGCGTATCACTAATCAGCAGGCTAAAGATACCGCAACTAGAATACAGTCGTTATCTGAAAAATCTGATCAGATACAACAAATCACTTCAGTGATTAGTAGTATTGCTGAACAAACCAATTTGCTGGCACTAAATGCAGCAATTGAAGCCGCTAGAGCGGGAGAGCAAGGCAGGGGGTTTGCTGTTGTTGCCGATGAAGTACGAAATCTAGCGCATAAAACAGCAGAGGCTACTGAAGAAATTGGTGAAATGGTCTGCGAAATCGGCGACAACATACAGCAAGCCGAATCGACGATGATTGGCCTGACAATCTCAATAGATGAAGGCGTGTTAGGTACCAATGCTATAGGAGAAAGACTTGACATAATAGCGGATTGTGCCAATAAAATGCAGCAACACATGCAAGAAATTTCAGACGGAATTCTCGAGAGTCAATCAGAAGTAGGGCTTATTTCTGAATCAATCGCTAGCGTCAATACACAATTAAAAACTACAGAGGGTAGGGTTACCAGTGTAGCTGATGATGCAGATGCGCTATCCAAATTAGCTGAAAATATTCAACAATCATCAATGGAGTTTGATCAAGGTAGCTTTCATTCACAAGTCAACGATATTGCTCAAAATACTGTTAAGAGAATTGCCGAAATATTTGAGCGTGCAATAGAAAATGGCCGAATCTCTCAGTTCGAACTCTTCGATCAAAACTATCTTCCTATTGAAGCAACCAATCCTCAAAAATATCACACAAAATTTGATAAATTTACTGATGAAGTCCTGCCAGAGTTGCAAGAACCTATTGTAGAAAAATATTCAGCGATCTTATACGCAGGAGCGGTGGACACTAATGGTTATTTCCCAACTCACAACAAAATCTATAGTCAGCCGCTAACAGGTAATTATGAGGTTGACATAATTAATAATCGAACGAAACGTATTTTTGATGATCCTACTGGTAGTCGCTGCGGTTCTCACACAAACCCTTTTTTGGTACAAACTTATAAACGTGATACTGGCGAGGTTATGCATGATTTATCGGTTCCCATTATGATTAACGGAAAACATTGGGGTGGGTTTCGAATTGGTTATTTGGCGGAATAAAATAACGAGTTGCTTTTGTTGTGGCTCCGTGACTCTGGTCTATTTTATTTTAGACTTTCATTAGAATACTGAATTTCATACGATTTTGATATCAGATAATGCAATTTCTATCTGTTGTAAAATAGCGGGGTCATCAATGGTCGCCGGTAAAGTGTATTTTTGGGATTGCGCGATTTTTTTCATAGTTGATCGCAGAACTTTTCCAGAGCGAGTTTTGGGTAGTGCGTCAACTATCACTGATGTGCGGTAACTATAGACCGCGCCAAGCTGTTGTCTGACTAATTGTACGATGGCTTGTTGAATATCGTTTATATTGGTGGCTATTTGATTGTTGAGCACGATCAAACCTAACGGTATTTCTCCCTTTAATTCACATGGAAATCCTATTACGGCGCACTCAGCAACATCAGGGTGACTGGCGATTACTTCTTCGATGGCACCGGTCGACAATCGATGTCCGGCCACGTTAATAATATCATCGGTTCTTGCCATGACAAAAACATACCCATCGTCATCAATATAGCCTGCATCACCCGTTTCATAAAAGCCTAGATAACGGCTAAAATAACTGGACTGAAAACGCGCTTCGTCGTTCCATAAGCCACTTAAGGTTCCTGGCGGTAAAGGTGTTTTTATCACTAACGCACCAACCTTTCCTGGCTTTAATTGATTGCCTTTTTTGTCCACCACAGACAATTGATAACCCGGTACTGCGGTCGCTGGCGAACCTTGTATAATCGGCAGGAGGCCAACGCCTAAACAGTTAGCGCAAATAGACCAGCCTGTTTCTGTTTGCCACCAATGGTCAATTACTGTCACTTGCAATTGTTTTTCCGCCCACGTCAAAGTATCGGGATCGGAGCGTTCACCCGCTAAAAATAATGCCGATAACGACGAAAGATCGTAGTTATCTTTTATTGATTGCTCACCGCTAGGTGTTTCTTTTTTAATGGCACGGATCGCTGTTGGTGCGGTAAATAAAACATTGACTTTATGTTTGGCAATTATTCGCCAAAAAGCACCAGCATCTGGTGTACCGACCGGTTTACCTTCATATATTACCGTGGTATTACGATTAAATAATGGACCATAAACAATGTAAGAATGACCAACGACCCAGCCGATATCGGAAGCGCCCCAGTACACATCGCCAGGAGAGGCATTGTAGACTTTTTGCATGCTCCACTTTAACGCGACACAGTGTCCACCATTGTCCCGGATCACTCCTTTTGGCTTGCCTGTCGTGCCAGAGGTATAAAGAATATATAGAGGATCGGTCGCTTTTACGGCAACACACTCTGCAAATTCGGCGTTTTCCGTAAATTCTTGCCAGCCTATATCCCCGGCTTTGTCGAGCTTGGCTAACTGTTGTGTACGTTGGTAAATGATTTGAAACTCAGGCTGATGTTGGGAAAGTTCAATCGCTCGGTCGAGCAATTTTTTGTAATCAATAATACGATTGACTTCCACTCCACAAGATGCGCTGATAATAGCTTTTGGTTTGGCATCATCAATTCTCACTGCCAGTTCATTCGCAGCAAAACCACCAAAAACGACAGAGTGAATAATACCAAGCCTAGCACATGCTAGCATCGCAATCACTGCTTGAGGGGTCATGGGCATATAAATTACCACTCTGTCGCCTTTGGTTAATCCCTTTGCGCTCAACGCACCAGCAAAACGCGAGACTTTATCTAGCAGCTGTTTGTAACTAATTTTTTGCGATGTATTGGTTACCGGACTTTCATATATAATAGCGGTTTGCTCTCCATAGCCACTATCAACATGACAATCGAGTGCGTTGTAGCAGGTGTTTAGCTCGCCTCCGGCAAACCATTGCGCCGTATTACCTGATAAATCTGCCTCTGTGCAGGCTAATTTTGGAGGTTTAGACCAATGTACTAGATTAGCGGCAGCAAGCCAGAATTGATTGGGGGCGAGTAGTGATTGATTATGGAGTTGACGGATATCGTGGTTAGTCATTTTATTTTCAAAGTGCTTTCGAGTAAATTGAAAGAGGACAAGAGCTTAATTTACCCAATTTAAACCCCTTTTGCTCTTCAACTTTAGTCTATATAGTCCCTTACCGGGCATGCATCAGGCCTTTCAAGTTTGACTAATCTGTCAATAAGCAATATCTTTAATCAAAACAATAGTTTAATTTTTTCCTAGTTGGGTGCTCAATGATTTCGACCTTGCAAATAATTGTCATTGCATTTGCTTATGTATGCTTACTTTTTTTGATTGCTTACACTAGCGACAAAAATAAACCTAAGGTTATTTCTTCGAGACGCAAAGCATTGGTATATAGCTTTTCGTTGGCTATTTATTGTACTTCTTGGACCTTTTATGGCGCGGTTGGTAGTGCGGCGAAAACGGGCTGGGGCTATCTACCAGTTTACTTAGGACCCATTCTAATTTACACCTTTGGTTGGCCACTGTTAAAACGTTTCGTTAGAGTTGGACACGAGCAAAATACCACTTCTATATCTGATTTTATTGCGTCACGATTTGGAAAGTCTCAGAGCATTGCGGCTATCGTGACGATTATCGCTGTTATAGCGATTATTCCCTATATTGCATTACAACTTAAAGCTATTACCATGAGTATTGAGGTTTTCGATGCACAACAAAATATGTTCAATAATCATTTTAATTCATTTTTTATTACCTGTTTATTGATTGTTTTTTCAATACTGTTTGGTACTCGTAATTTAGATGTTACCGAACACCAATATGGAATGATGAATGCGATCGCTTTTGAGTCAATAGTCAAATTGATAGCCTTTTGCGCGATCGGACTTTTTGCATTATATTCAATTTTTGATGGACCGGTCAGTCTGGTAAATGCGATGGTTGAAGATGCCCAATTGAGCAGCCTGTGGTCCGTTGGAGTTAACTGGGAAAATTTTTTCACTCAAACCATATTGGCTGCTGCAGCAATCTTTTGTTTGCCTAGGCAGTTTCATGTATCCGTTGTTGAATACCATCAAAGTAACGACCTGAATTGTGCGCGTTGGATATTTCCTATTTACCTAACACTTATTTCTTTGTTTGTTATTC
>Ga0256845_1000192_pt1 | contig 56545 bp, 53 predicted proteins | sample RiftiametaG_FD_189101 | JGI IMG/M metagenome (GOLD analysis project Ga0256845, IMG submission 189101) | Tube worm associated microbial communities from hydrothermal vent at the East Pacific Rise, Pacific Ocean - Riftia | ecosystem: Host-associated > Annelida > Integument > Unclassified ...
CAGTTGCAAAATCACGAATACCATATGATGAAAACTATAGAAGTACTTTAGTAATAAATTAATACATTTTTACTTGTTTTTTACCACAGTTCTTTGTTGTGTTTTCGTGTTATTTATCAGTTTGTATTATTGAGATAAGATGTTTTGAGATTCCTTTTTGAATTCCTTCAATCATTTCATTCATAAAATAAGACTTGTATTCGTTTTCTATTTCAAAAAGGACTGTTTTATTTTTCATAATACCATCTCCATTTGCGTTAGATTCTAATATTTTTAATTCATATCCAGATTCTTTTAAATCTAATGAACAAGAAATTTCGAAATCTTTTTTCTTTGTAGCAGATTTTAATGATAACATTTTCTTAGTCCAAGTTATGTTGTTAGTTTCATATTCTTCTAAATCTTTTCCAAATATTTCAAACGATTTTATTTCTACTTCTTTGTCTGAAAACATTCTTGCAGTTTTCATTATAGATGGAGTTATAGTTTGTGTTTTTCTATATTTTAAATGGTCGATATAAACTTCGTTAGAAGTTTCAGCAAAAAAATCACTAAACTTATTCAATAGATTATTTAAAGGAGACCACAAATCATTTTTAATATGATTAATTAAGTCGTAACTGACTTTAGGTGTTTTAAATATTTTTGTTTTTGTAAGTTTTTCTCTTTTTAATATTTCTATCTGTTTTTCAATATCTCCTAATTCATCAATATCCTCTCCTTTACCAGCTTTAATATTAAGTTTTAATGATGCAATTGCTTGATTTTCTACATATTCAATTAAAGAAATTAAATTACCTGTGTCTGCCTTTTGCAAAGCTGTCAAGTAGCTTTCTTTATCTTCGGATTTAATGATGACCATTGGATAATTATGCTTTAACAGGATATAATTCATTAATAACCGTGAAACTCGACCGTTTCCGTCATCAAAAGGGTGGATACAAACAAATTTGTAATGAAATTCGGCAGCCAATTGCACAGGGTGAAGTATATTATTGTTTTCTTGAAACCAGTTTAATAAATCTCTAATTAGAGCAGGGGTTTCTTCTGGCGAAGCATATTCATGTATATCTCCATTTTTTAACTGTACACTATTTGGAGAGGTTTTGTACTGTCCAATTTCTATTTTTTTTCGGGTTGGAGTTCCGTTTGGAGAAACAGCGTCTTTCCAAAATGGTTTTACAAGAATAGTTTTATTAAGCTCTTTTATAAATAATTCGGTTAGTGGACGTTCATTATCCATTGCCATTTCTATTATTTGAGAAAGAGCAACATCATGAGCTTTCATTTCTTCAATATCACTTACAGGAACATCTCCCGAACTTTTGTCAAAAAACAATAAAAGTTGAGTTTGTCCATAAGTCAAGGTGTTTCCTTCAAGATGATTTGAATTATAATTAAATTCAAGTCTTGTTTTTTTTTGAAGTTTATTTTTATTTTCTTCAGAAAAAGGAATAAGTTGGTCAAGTTCTGACTTTAACTTGTTTATTGTTAATATATTTTCTGTGTTATAATTCATTCTTGTGTCTGTTTTTGTTTGAGACTAGTAAGTCTTTTACGTCAACTTCTAGTATTTCAGATATTTTATATAAATCTTCAATACTTGGTTGTCTTCTGTTTTGAACATACGAATTAATCATATTATAGCTTTTATCAAGTTTGTCTGACAGCCAAGTCTGTTTTATTCCTTTAGATTCAAGTATCTCTTTAATTCTATTCATTAAATATCATATTATGAGATAAAAATACATTATTAAATTGAATTTCTATTGAATGCAGGAAGTTTTTTTACATGAAACACAACATTAGTATATATGGAACAGTTCAGTATATTTCACATATATATATTAGCTGTTTATTTTTAATAAACCTAATGAAATAAGGTATCTTTCCATTTGTAAACGTTTATAAGTATTTAAAAATGGTCTTTAATTCATAGAGGACCCCCAAATATAGAGTTTAAATTAGTGACTTAACTAACTTAAGTAATTGATTTATGCTAGAATAGCAAAAAAGGGTCAAACGACCCTAACCTCATCAATGAAACAGAATACTCTATTCATAGAGACTTATTTAATCTACTCCTTCAGGTAAACTCACTCTACTGAAAAGCGTATTTAAACATTGATTATTATATATTGGAACAAAAAATAGGCCTATACTTTTAATGTACAGACCTACTCTATTTTTTATTTTAATTACGATTAACATGTCCAAGTTAAGGCATTCAAATTTTAACCAAACGCTTTACTCTTTTACATATATCATTCAATTTTTGACCTTCAACTATATAACATACCATTTACCAGCTGTATAAATCATTCGTAGAGTTGTACCTGTTGGAGTAGTAATTGCATAATTTATACCAGCAGCTCTAAGACTTTTTCCATTTGGGTTAACAGATGTATTTGATCCGTCTGAATGAAAGTAGACTGTTTGTCCATCAATAGGATTAGCTGGTAATGTAATAGTAACTACTGCATTTCCTGTTACCACTACCAACTGATTATCAGTAGTTAGTGTGATATTAGAACCCGTTAATACTGTTACTAAAGCACCTACAACTCCGGCAGGACCTGTATTTCCGATTGGACCCTGAGCGCCTGTTGCTCCAGTAGCACCTGTATTTCCGATTGGACCTTGAGCGCCTGTTACACCAATAGTTCCAGCAGCACCTGTGTTTCCAATTGGACCTTGAGCACCTGTTGCACCAGTAGTTCCAGCACCTGTATTTCCGATTGGACCTTGAGCACCTGTTGCACCAATAGTTCCAGTAGCACCTGTATTTCCGATTGGACCTTGAGCACCTGTTGTACCTGTAGTTCCAGCAGGGCCTGTAGCTCCAATCGAACCTTGAGCACCTGTTGTCCCCGTAGTTCCAGTAAGACCCGTATTTCCGATTGGACCTTGAGCACCTGTTGTACCCGCAGTTCCAGTAAGACCCGTATTTCCGATTGGACCTTGAGCACCTGTTGCGCCTGTAGTTCCAGCGGGACCTGTAGCTCCAATCGAACCTTGAGCACCTGTTGCACCAATAGTTCCAGTAAGACCTGTATTTCCAATTGGACCTTGAGCACCTGTTGCACCCGTAGTTCCATCAGGACCTACATTTCCGATTGGACCTTGAGCACCTGTAGCACCATCAACCCCATCAAGACCTGAAGTTCCGATTGGACCTTGAATACCTGTCGCTCCATCACTCCCTGCTGGGCCAGTATTTCCGATTGGACCTTGTACACCTATTGCACCATCATTACCATTAATCCCTTGTATTCCTTGAGGTCCTGGAATTGAACTACCTGAAGTTTTTGCATACAATGCGTATGGGACACTCATTAATTGACTTGTACCAGAAATGGTATACGTTGTCCCTCCAGTTGGATCAGTTTCAGTTTTTATAAAGTAAGTCCCATTTGACCAATCAATAGTTGTAAAATCTCCATTCACTACTGTTCCTGTTCCTAACTCTAAACTTACTAATCCATTCATGTTAGAAGTAGGAGTTTGTGTTTCCACATAAACAGCTGTTCCTGTCGGTCCACCTTGTAGTATGCTTATTTGCATTCCTACATTTTGGCTACTGACTAACACATTACTTGAATTTCGAACTACTGCTTGATAGCTCATTTTTTCTGGACTCTGAGCCCATATACTTGCAGTCATAAATAAAGCTGCTGCAGTTATAAATATTCTTTTCATATTTTTTATTTTAGTATACGTTATTATTAAGTTTTGATAATTTTAAATGATTTCACAATTTCATTATTCTTGATCACTTTTAAAAAGTAAATGGATTGAGGTAACTCTTCCATTTGAATAGTCATACTATTTTCATCCATTTGTTTACTTTCAATTAATTTCCCTTGTGTATTGAACAACTGATAGCTAATATTTTCGCTATTTTCTATTTTCAGAGTTAAAAATTCTTTAGTAGGATTAGGGTAAACTGATGCCTCCAAAGTAATAGATTTATCATCAATTCCAGAAGTTTGATAAATTTCATAAGGCTGTTGCACACCTTGAGCAACACTACCATTTCCGCCAGTAGTTGTAGTATATACAATCTGACCAACAGTATAGTTAGACACTCCTCCACTGCCAGTTGCATTACCGCCGGTTGCAGGAATGGTTTCTTGAGCTTGCAACCCTCCTGCCCCTGCCAAAATAAGCATAAGGCTCATTATCTTTTTTTTATTTTTCATTTCTTCTTTTTTTATTTGTGAGTTAACTTTTTTTATATTATCAAATTATTGTTTTAAACACTTAAATAGTCGTTTGTAAATCATTCAATTGAACACTGTTCATTCAATCAGTGTATTCCATTTTTTATTTCATATTTTTCTTAGTTTTTGTTATAAATTTCAACAACCGAATGAACATATTCATGTTCTTTATCCACACGAAAAATTTGTAATGTCTTGCCTAAAAGCAAGACATTACAAATTTTTATATTTATAGAGTGAGTTCATAGGGTCTACCCAAATATAGGGTTTAAATTATTAGTTTGAGGTACTAATTTGGTTAACAATGAAAAAAAGGGGCAAACGACCCTAACCTCATCACTTAAAAAATAAAGTTTACTTACTCAATAACTTCCTCTTAAAGGTTGAAGGCTAAAGTTTAACAAAATTAAAATGTAAAACCATCCCAACAGAAGTCTATTTTAAATCAGTTTAATAATAGCTGAACTAAAATTGCTATGGAGTACATTGAAACAAATTATTTCCCGAACACCTATCAACATTCACTATCTAAAAACAAACTAATGAATGACTCTTTAGATTACTGATTTATTAAACTAATTTTATTTTTATTTTTATCCCCCCCCTCTTTATAGATAAATTTCACGTATAGTATAATATAAACTATTAAATAATTTAAACTTATGAAAACTAAAATACTATCACTAATCGCATTGGTGAGCATTTCGCTAAGCGGATTGAGCCAAACGGCAACAGGGGTTGTCACCCAAATACCCTGTAATGATAACGGTATATTTACCGTATCAACTACAGGAATACCACTTCCTATTACGTATACGTACTATACAAATGGAACATCTGAAATTCATTCAAATGTAAATTCTGCGACAGATCAATTGACAAATATGGGAATGAATGGAAATGGTTACGTGTATTGCCAAGTGACAAGTGGAGGTATCTCTATATATGCTCAAGGCAGTTATTCGCCATCATTTAATTTTGAAACGGTATCAACTAATCCAATATGTCCAGCAACAATGGGAACGCTTACTGCGACCCAAATAAATGGAACTCCAGGACCATTTACTTACAGTTGGACAAACAATTTAACTTTAACTTCATATACTGGAAATAATGCAGCTGTTCCAATTGGTAACTATTCTGCAATTATTACAGATGTAACTACTGGTTGTATTTTACACGTAAGTGATACCTCTATTGCAGTTCAACAATCATCTAGTATTATTGCTACAATAAGTTCAACTCAAGCAAACTGTACTAATGGTACAGCAACAGTTATTGCTTCTGGCGGAGTTGCTCCTTATTCTTACCTTTGGATGAACGGTGCTACTACTTCTACTATAACAGGATTGAGTCAAGGTACTTATTCTGTAATTGTTACTGATGCCCAAGGTTGTCAATCTAATAATATAGCCGTTTACGTTCAACAAAACCCTAACATTTCTGTAAATACAACTGTTACAAATTCAACTTGTGTTCAAACAGATGGTAGTGCATTAGTGTTCGGTTCTGGTGGTGCTTCTCCTTATACTTATGCTTGGAGTAATGGTCAAACTGGAAATAACGCTACTAATTTATCAGGTGGTATTTATTATACAGTAATTGCAACAGATGCAAATGGTTGTACAGGACAAAGTGGCGCTTATGTTAGTAGTAATACACCCGTAAATGTTACTTATACAACTACACCTAGTCAGTGTACATCAGCAACAGGATCTGCTACTTTAGCAATTACTGGAGGTACGGCACCTTACACAATAGTATGGAACACAAGTGTTTCTGCTAGTGGAGTGACACTTTCGAATGTTGCACCTGGTTCGTATTCTTTTCAAGTAACTGATGCAGTTGGTTGTGTAAGAACTGGTACTGCAGTTGTTAGTCCAATTAGTACTATCAATGCCAATGTTCAGGCATCAACTGTTGTTTGTCCTGTTAACACTGGAGTAGCAACAGCAACTGTTTCTGGTTCAAATCCACCATTTACTTATCTATGGAATACAGGAGAATCAACATCACAAATCACTGGCGCAGCTTTAGGATTTCATTCATGTGTAATCACGGATGATTTAGGTTGTTCAGTTACAAAAATTGCTAGTGTAATAAGTACATCTCCAATCAATGTTTCAGTATCAACAACACCTGCTACTTGTATTTTTAGTTCAGATGGAACTGCAACTGTAAATGGAGGTGCTGCACCTTATACATTTAGTTATACAGGTGGCATAACTACAGCTAATGCTACTGGTTTAGCAGTAGGTAATTATTATTTAACTGTAACAGATGCAAATAACTGTACTAGTACACAATATTTTCAAATTGGAAACTCTAATACAAGTACAAGTTGTTATTGTACAATTTCTGGTCATGTGTATTTAGATGCCAATACGGATTGTAATTATGATGCTGGTGAGAATGGAATTGAAAATATAATGGTTCACTGTTCAAGTTTTGGATATACTTTTACTGATGCAAATGGGTATTATAGCTTTCAAGTACCAACTGGTACTTATACTATTACGGAACAAGTTAATGCATATTATCCTTTAACAGCTTGTCAAAACACAAGTACATCAGTAACCGTAGTTGCAGCTAGTGGTTGTAACACTGTTGTTGATATTGCAAATGACATTAATATAATTAATGACTTAAAAATTGTAACTGTGAACTCAACATTACCTCCAATCCCTGGTAATAGTTACCAACAAAAGGTGATTATAAAAAATCAAGGTACGGTAACAGAATCTGGAATTCAATTAGGCTATGAACACGATAGTCAACTGCCTTTTGCAAGTTCAACGTCACCAAACTTAGTTCAATTAAATAGTACGGGAGCACCTTATGCATATAGTATTCAGTCCGGTTTTCCAACGCTTACACCAAATACAACAAGTGTAATGCTTTTAAATTATAATACACCAACAGATATTCCTTTAGGAACTACTGTTAACTTTTATGATACAGTGGCAAACATTGCGCCTATTGACGTGAATTGGTTACTTGATTATACACCTTGGAATAATGTAAACACTTACCAAACGTCAGTAATTGGTTCTTATGATCCAAATTACAAAGAAGTCTCTCCAAAAGGAGAAGGAGTAGAAGGATATGTTCCAATGACCACTACTGAATTTGATTATACAATTCATTTTCAAAACGAAGGAACGTATTATGCTCAAAACATTTCTGTTACTGATCAATTGGATGAAGATTTAGATTGGTCAACACTTACACCTGGTTATTCAGATTATAACTATACAACAACAGTAAGTGAAACAGGGTTGGTTACCTTTACATTTGCAAATATACATTTGCCTTGGAAAAGTAATTTTGGTGATGCGTTAAGTTCAGGTTTAGTTAATTACTCTATCAAGCGTAAATCAACAACTCCAGAAGGAACCGTTTTTACTAACACAGCAAATATTTACTTTGATTACAACGCACCTATAACGACTAACACAACAGTAAATACTTTAAATATTACTTTTAGTGTAGATGAAATTTCAACTACTGAAAGTAATGCAATAACAGTAGATTTATATCCTGTACCTGCTAAAGATGTATTGACGATTCGTCTAAACAATATATCTCAAGATGAGGTTGCTACTTTAAGTATTATTGACATCATGGGGAAGGTTGTTTTATCTGACAGAATTAATTTAAATGAAGGATCAACAGCTGTGACTCAAAACGTTTCAAATTTAGAAACTGGAACTTACTTAGTTAAAATTCAAACTGAGAACGGACCATTTATTATAAAAAAAATAGTAGTGTTTCAAGATTAATTAAAACACTATAGTACTCTATGAAGTTTTGAAAATTAAACTAAAAGCCAATGAAATTTATTTTCATTGGCTTTTTTTATGTCCTTACTTTATGTTATGATTCTCAATTATACTTTTATAGTCCACTCATTAGATTATAACTACTAAATCTGTCCCTAAACTAAACAGACCTACCCTATTTTTATACAGCCGAATGGAATAGAATACGCATTTCATATCACTAAGTCGAATACCTTTAAAAAATAATAGTTAACTGTGAACTATTTTGTTTTACCTTTGGACTATCAGAAGAATAAGTTTATTATCCTAAAACACATTAAGTCTTATATTATCAATACTCGAAAATTGATTTTAACTTTCAGACACCTCTATTTTATGAATTTGTACACTAAGTATAGTCTTATCTTATTTAGCTTTTTATTTTCTATACAAAATGTAAAGTCGCAAAATATTGCCATAGACAGTTTAGAAAATGAACTCTTTAGTCATCCAGAAAAAGACACCGCTCGAGTTAAGCTATTAACCGTATTGATAAATCAGATTTATGATATTGATGTCACTAAAGCTGAACACTTGATTAAAGAAGTAGAGTTTATATCTAATCATTTAAATTATAAACTAGGTATAGCCCATGCCATCTATTACAAAGGACATGTAGAAGTCATAAAGTCGAATTTTGAAACAGGAATTCAATACTTTACAGACGCTCTAAACCTTTACAAATCAGAAAACTATAAAAAAGGAATTTCATATAGTTTAAACGGCACTGGTATAGCCTATTACCATCAAGGTGATTACAATAAAGCGATAGAGTATTATAGTAAGTCTGCCACAATTGATAACGAACAAAATGACCTGAAAGGGGTAGCTGGAAGTTATAATAACATTGGTAATATCTATGCTGACAAAGGTCAATATGACAAAGCTATTTCATACTATATAAAAGCTAAGGAAATCAAAGAACAGATAGAAGACTTTGTAGGTTTAGGAAGGTCCTATGGCAATATAGGGAGCGTTTATGGAGAGCAAGGTAATTTCCCAAAAGCACTAGAAAATTTCAATAAAGCACTAGAAATATTTGATGAAATGAAATATGACAACCATATACTACTACTCAATATTAGTTCTATTTATCAACTGCAAAAAAACTATACTAAGGCTGTAATTTATTTAAATAGGGCGATTTCATTAAACAAAAAACAGAATAATAAAAATGCAATGGCGTCTTGTTTAAATGTATTAGGTGATATTAAAAAAGAACAGTTTTTTTATGATAAATCATTAGCGCTATATACTGAAGCTTTAACTATCTATAAAAAAATAAATAACCAAACTGGAGCGGCTAAAAGTTTAATCAACATAGCTGATATTCAATTAACAATTAATCAAAAAATAAAGGCAATAAGAAATTACAAAGCAGCATTAGTAATAAACCTGAAATTTGGTTCACAGCTAGGCATATCTAAATCGTATTTAGGAATGGCCAAAGTCTATTATGAACAAACACAGTATAATAAAGCAACAAAGTATACTTTAAAAAGTCAAAAAATTGCTACAGAGCTTGAACTCATATCACTTCAAAAAGAATGTGCTGAGTTACTTTCAAAAATATATGGAGATTTAGAACATTACGGCAAAGCACTAGTAAGTTATAAACAGTTCAAACAATTAAACGACAGTCTTTTCAATGAAGAAAATGTGAAACGAATAACCCAACTCGAATATGAATACAAATACGAAAAAGAATTAAAATCGGCTAATACAAGAATGTTAAATTTAACTAAATCCGTAAAATTGACCACTCAAGATTTAAAAAAATCACAACGTAATTCCTTTATTGCTATTATTGTAATTCTATTAATATCAATAGCATCTACCAGTATTATTTTCCTATTAAAGTTACGGCATGTCAATGCTAAAAATCAAAATATTGCCATTGAACAAAAATTATTACGTTCACAAATGACCCCGCATTTTATTTTCAATTCATTATCAGTATTACAAGGGATGATTTTAAATAAAGAGGAAAAGACATCCATCAAATATCTCTCTAAATTTTCTAAATTATTACGTACTATCTTAGAAAACTCCAGACAGAAAACAGTTCCATTATCATCAGAGTTAGCAGCAATAGAAAGCTATATCACTCTTCAAAATTTAGACGGAAGTTTCCCCTATGAATATACGCTTTCTGTAGATTTTAATATTGAATCTGATCTTTTTTTAGTACCTCCCATGTTAATCCAGCCATTTGTAGAAAATGCTATTGAACATGCCTTTCCAAATCAAAAAACAAATAAAATAATTAAGGTCAAACTTACCTATAAAGATAAGAAATTAATCTGTACAATTTTAGATAATGGGGTTGGGGCCAATGGTAATAACTTTAAAATAAAGCATAAGAAAAATTCATTAGCCACAACAATTACAGCAGAAAGATTAATACTTTTATCCAAAGATTTTAAAATGAAAGGAAATTTAACGATTAAAAATAGACAAGAATTTGGTGAACAAGGCACATTAGTGACCTTAGTTATTCCTTACAAAATTAATTCAAAGTTATGAAAGCACTAATTGTAGAAGACAAAGTACATATTAGAAAAGGATTAATTCATTTACTTACCTCAATCGGAACTGATGTCGTAGTTATTGGAGAATGTGAATCGGTAAAAGAAGCTGTGGTAGTTACTAAATCTTGTAAACCAGATTTAATTTTTTTGGATATCAATCTCAGTGATGGAACTGGATTTGATTTTTTAGATAAAACAGAAGAGCAAAATTTTAAAGTGATATTTATTACAGCTTATGGTGAATATGCTTTACCAGCCTTAAAAGCTGGTGCAGTTGACTACTTACTTAAACCTGTAGACGTTGAGGAACTAAAACTTGCTTTAAATAAAATAAATATACTGTCAACTGAAACACAAAAAAAACAAATATCTGTAGCACGAAAAAATATAGCGAACGAAGATGAATCCTTAATATTGTCTTTTCAAGATTCCTTTCAGGTTATTAACTTAAAAGAATTAATGTACTGTGAATCTAACAAAGGTTATACAACTTTCTATTTGAAAGATGGTAAAAAACATATGGCTTCAAAATCATTAAAAGAATTTGACCAACCATTAGATAAACCCTATTTTACAAGGCCTCATCAATCATTCATTGTAAATTTGAAGTACATAGACAAATATGATAAATCAGGAACAATTCATTTAAAAAACGGAATTAAAATACCTGTATCATCTCGTAAAAAAGATGCTTTCCTTACCTTATTTTTTAATTGGAATAAAGAATAATACTGTTCTTGTAGTTTCCGAAAAAGCAAATATTTACTCAGCTACAGCTTTTAAAGCCTATAGTACTACGCAAATATATTCCCTGTTTTTTTAAAAAAATTTAATTTATATTTTTGACCATTATTCAATATCAAAACACTAGACATACTTTTAATTATACACTAGGATTTAGAGTTGATTAAGTTATATAAGAAATATTAAATAAATGGAAAAAAAAATAACAATTAAAGATCAGTATAACTCGTTGGACAAGCTCAACGATTTTCTAAAAAAAGAATCTTCTTACAACTGCTCTATACTATATGATAGTTGGGATGTTAGAACTGACTCTAATGGAAAGATGGAAAAATGCGTGCTTATTAGAAAAAGCTCTATGCACGGAATGAAAGCCTATTTCACTCAAAAAAATGAATTAAAAATGTCATATGTTATACCTAATAAACTAATGAATGCTTATTTTGGAAAAAGCCCAAAAGCACGTAAAAGTATACTTGAACATATTGCAGGAACAGTAAAGGGTGCATTACTTGCTGGGTCACAAAAAAAAGCATTTGAAGAAATGGAATTAGAAATAAAAAAAATAGCAGTATAATGAAATTAATATACTTTTTAATACTACTTTTCATTTCAACTATTTCTTTTTCTCAAACAGAAAATAAGATAAAAACGGAAGGTGAAATTACCGAGATTACAATTCATAAAGGTAAAAAAAAGCGGGAAACAGCCTTAGTAAAATTCAATTTAGAAGATGGAACAGAACAAATAGGACATGTTCAACTTTTTAGAATACCTTTTATAGGTAGCATGAAATCTGTTGGTGATAAAATTACAATTAATTACGCTAAAAGTAATCCTGTTATTTTAGAAACTGTTGTAGGTAATTTTGTTTCTTCATACGGTATGTATATCTTAATTTTTTTAGGAATTATATTTTCAATTAAACCAATTCTTAAGCGTAAAAAGACGTAATTATTTTTCAAAAAAGAACTGATTATTTAGAAACTACGCTATTCTTAGATATACCAAAGGAATTTGAAGTTAAAACATTAAATTTATGACTTTATAAATAAAATCTCAAGCTATGAACTGGGAGTCTTTATTTATAAAGTCATAATTATATTTTCCTTAACTATAAATATGGCTAAACCATATTACTTCACTCATTAAAGAGCAATAACCTGTTATACCTACTCAATTTTTTTAATACCGTTTCCTTTTAATCTAGCTTAATAGAATTAAAATTATTGTAATCAGTGCAGGTACAGATTGAACGAAAAAAATCTTTTTTTCAGCAGTTAATGCTCCATAAATTCCAGCAATAGCAACAAAACTTAAGAAAAACAAAGAAATATTTGTACTCCATTCAGCGTTTTCAATGAAAAATGTCCAAATTAATCCAGCCGCTACGAACCCATTATACAGTCCTTGATTTGCTGCCATTTCTTTTGTTTTAGCAAATAAATCATCTGAAAACTTGGTAAATACTTTTTTACCTCTGGTCTCCCATGCAAACATTTCGAACCATAAAATATAGCAGTGTATAAAGGCCACTAAACCGATTAAAACTTTAATTATAATTTCCATCATTTCAATATTTAAATATTTTACTTACTCATAAATAATTACTTTAAACTAGGGCCAGCTCCTTAATTTTACCCATAATTTCGAATGCTAAATCATTTGCTTTTTGCTCTGATTCAGATTCCGAATAAATTCTGATAATTGGTTCTGTATTAGATTTTCTTAAATGTACCCATTCACTACCAAAATATATTTTAACACCGTCCGTTGTATCTACTTCTTGCGCTGAATATTGTTTTGCTATATCAACTAAAATACCATCTACATCCATTGATGGCTCTAACTGAATTTTATTTTTTGAAATAAAATAACTAGGGTAAGTTTGTCTTAATTCCAATGACGATAAACCAGATTTTGCCAATTGTGTTAAAAATAAAGCCGTTCCAACCAACGCATCTCTACCATAATGCGATTCTGGGTAAATTATTCCGCCATTTCCTTCTCCACCAATAATAGCATTGATTTCTTTCATTTTAGCCACTACATTTACTTCACCAACGGCTGCTGCTTCATATTTACATCCTTCATATTTTTCCGTCACTTCACGTAACGATATAGTGGATGATAAATTTGACACTGTATTTCCTGGTGTGTTTTGCAACACAAAGTCAGAAATAGCTACTAATGTATACTCTTCTCCAAACATTGATCCGTCATTACAAACAAATGCTAATCTGTCTACGTCAGGATCAACAACAATTCCTAAATCCGCTCCCGTTTCTTTGATTTTAGTAGCAATAGCTGTTAAATTTTCAGGTAACGGTTCTGGATTATGTGGAAAGTGACCTGTAGGTTCGCAATATAATTCAATAACGTCTTCTACTCCTAATGCGTGTAATAATGCAGGAATAAATAGCCCCCCTGTTGAATTAACACCATCCACAACTACTTTTATTTTTTTTTGTTTAATAACTTTAGGATCAACTAATTTTAAATTTAAAACGGCATCAATATGCTTTTGTAAATAAGAATCGTCATTAGTTAATGTTCCTATGTTGTCAATTTCTACATAATCAAAATCTTCACTTTCTGCAGTCGCTAAAATTTCTTCTCCATCAGCACCTGATAAAAATTCTCCTTTTTCATTTAATAATTTTAACGCATTCCATTGTTTTGGATTATGACTTGCCGTTAAAATTATTCCACCGTCTGCCTTTTCTAAAGGTACCGCTATTTCAACAGTTGGTGTTGTAGATAAATTTAAATTAACAACATCAATTCCCATTCCTATTAATGAAGAGATTACTAAATTAGAAATCATTTCACCAGATAAACGTGCATCACGTCCTACCACAACTTTTGGATTTGATTTATTAGCTCTTTTTTTTACCCAAATAGCATAAGATGTTGCAAACTTAACTGCGTCTAAAGGTGTTAATCCTTCTCCTACTCTTCCGCCTATAGTTCCTCTGATCCCTGAAATGGATTTTATTAATGTCATAGTATTAAATTTAGTCAAACAAATATAGTGTTTTCTTTTGTTTTATAACCGTCGTCTAACTATTTTAAGTAGACTATCGTTACTTTTATTTTATCATTTTCACTTGTATGACACTACTTTATTTTAATTTTATAAACCTTTAGTTTGCAGTTTAGACAAAAATGTGTATAATTGTACCCAAGTTCGAATGAAAGAATTCTGTTTTATCAAAAAAAACAATCTTTCAAACAATTAAAAATCAATCTGATATATTATATCCAAATTACTTTTTCAAGTAAAAACAATCATACATTTTTATGACAAATGCTGAATTAAAAGCAAAAAAAGTTGCTGAATTAAGAGAAATTGCAAAACAATTAGGTCTTAAAGGAATGGAATCCAAAAAAAAGCAAGAAATTATTGATGCCATTTCTGGAGGTGCTAAACCTGCAGAAGTAAAAGCTGAAAAATCTACTGAATTAGATACTAATTCTAAAGTTAAGACTCCATCAAAGCCTAAAGAAAAACAAACAAGAAAGCGTTTAAAAACAGACGCTACTAATTCGGAAGTTTCTAAAAATGAACCTACTAAATTAGAGGAAGTTAAAACCGATAATTCGGAGAAAGCCAAACCAAAATCAGTTTCTAAAGAGAATATTAGTACAAAAGAGGTTTCACCTGAAAATGAAACTGAAGAGCAAAAAATAGCTCGGAAAAAACACGATAACGAAAAAGCTAATCGCAATAACCCTAATTTCAAAGGAAAAAGAGCTAACAACAACAACAACAACAACAACAACAACAATTCTAACAGTAAACATTCTAACAAAAAGCCGAATCACAAAAAACAAAAACAAGAAGACTATTATGGTTTTAACTTTGATGATATTATTCATTCAGAAGGTGTTTTAGATATGATGCAAGATGGTTACGGTTTTTTAAGATCTTCAGATTACAATTACCAAGCTTCACCTGATGACGTTTATGTACCACATCATCAAGTAAAATTATATGGTTTAAAAACTGGTGATACAATTGCCGGTATGGTTAGACCTCCAAAAGAAGGTGAAAAATATTTCCCTTTAATTAAAATACATAGTATTAATGGCCAAGAGCCTGGAATGGTAAGAGATAGAATTCCTTTTGAATACCTTACACCTTTATTTCCAGATGAAAAATTAAAGTTGACTGGTCATAAGAGTGAAACTATGTCTACTAGAGTAATGGACATGTTTGCTCCTATTGGTAAAGGACAAAGAGGAATGATTGTAGCACAGCCTAAAACTGGTAAAACTGTTTTATTAAAAGATGTTGCTAATGCTATTGCAGCTAATCATCCTGAAGTTTACTTAATTGTATTACTAATTGACGAAAGACCTGAAGAGGTAACTGATATGGCACGTTCGGTAAATGCAGAGGTTGTTGCTTCTACGTTTGATCAACCTGCAGATAAGCATGTTAAATTAGCAAACATAGTTCTTGAAAAATCAAAAAGAATGGTTGAATCTGGACATGACGTAGTTATTTTACTAGATTCTATTACACGTTTAGCTAGAGCTTATAATACAGTTCAACCAGCATCTGGTAAAGTATTGTCTGGTGGAGTTGATGCCAATGCGTTACACAAACCTAAACGCTTCTTTGGTGCGGCTCGTAAAATTGAAAATGGTGGATCATTAACTATTTTAGCAACTGCTTTAACTGAAACAGGTTCTAAAATGGATGAAGTTATTTTTGAAGAATTCAAAGGTACTGGTAATATGGAGTTACAATTGGATAGAAAAATTGCTAACAGACGTATTTACCCTGCTATTGATATTACATCATCAGGAACTAGACGTGAAGATTTATTAATGGGTAAAGAGGAACTGTCTCGTGTTTGGATTTTAAGAAAAATGCTTGCCGATATGAATCCTGTTGAAGCTATGAGTTTTGTTAAAGAACAAATGGAAGATTCTAATTCGAATGAGGAAATGTTTGTTAATATGAACAGTTAAACCATTCAAACTATGTACTATTGAAAATGCGTTTCGGTTTTACTGAAACGCATTTTTTTTGAATAGCTGTAACTTTATTAAACGAAAATGGTCTTATATTATACAACGTTTAAGCTATGAAATCAATTTTTACAATTTTAATTAGCTCTCTTTCATTTATTTGCTCTGTTCAGTATATTATTAAAGGTAATATAACGGACCAAACTAATGAAGGTATACTGGGGTAGAGTTTATTTAGGGAATACGACTTATGGTGTAATTACTAATTTTAATGGTGCTTATTTTTTTAGAATTAAAACATAAAGGAGACTACAATTTATCATTCAATATGATAGGTTATTCAGACACAACACTCTCAGCTAAAGTTAACCGTAAATACACCATATTAAATGTTCAAATCAAAGAAATTGTAAAACAGTTAGAGGCTGTAGAAATTTTTGCTCACAAAATTGATATTGCTAAAAAGGTAATTAAAAGTAAAAAAATGGCGAAAGCATGTTTTAAATTACAAGTGTAACACATATATTAAAACTTCATTAGAAAAGGAATTAAAACCAATATTTGCAAAAAAAGATAGTGTTATTAAAGGTAAATCAAAACTGAGCTTTATTGAATTTTATTCAATTACAAAATTTCAAAGCCCAAATCATTACCATGAAGAAGTCTTAGTACATCACGATTATACTGAGAAATCAAATAGTACAGCATCAGCATCTATATCAGTCGGCTATAGCTTTGAAAACCAAATTAATTCAAACCGTACTTTAACTTAATCCTGCTAAAACACATTTTTTACATCTTCAAAACTAAACAGTTATAAACACCCCACCTTTAAACCAAACATAGATTTTCATCTAATTATAGATAAGGCTAATATTACTTCTAAAATTTAATTACTTTTACATACAATTATGTTTGAAAAAATAGAACAATTAGACCAAAATCTTTTACTATTCATTAATAGTTTTAACACACCATTTTTAGATGAGGTGATGTGGCAAATTAGTCATCAACTCATTTGGGTTCCTTTATTTTTATTTTTCTTATTCACAGCTTATCGTACATTGACATTAAAGTCTATGTTGTTTTTTGCAATTGGTGTCGGGCTTTGCTTCTTACTAGCCGACCGAATTTCAGTTATGGCCTTTAAAGACATATTTTTAAGATATAGACCAACTCACAATTTAGAAATTCAATATCAAATTCATACCTATTTAAAATCAAATGGTGATCACTATACTGGTGGTCAATACGGTTTTGTATCATCACATGCGGCCAACTTTTTTGCACTCGCTACTTACTTATTTTTCATTTTCAAATCAAACTCTTCCAAATGGTCATTACTTTTTGTTTGGGCAGGTTTAATCGCATACAGTAGAGTTTATTTAGGTGTTCACTATCCGTTAGATGTGTTTTTTGGCGGACTTTTAGGGTTTACAATTGGTTTTACGGTCTATAAAATTTTGAAACCTTATTTATTAAAAAAATAAAATGAATAGTGTTTATATAGCTAGTTTAGTGTTTTTAGGTGGTGGCTTAGGTAGTTTAAGTCGATTTGGAATAGGTAAATTAGTTTCTAATTTTCATTTCTCTAAATTCCCTGCTGGGACATTTACCGCAAATATTTTAGCCACACTAATTTTAGGATTAACTATCTTTTTTTTAAAAGATAAAATTGACAGTAATAACTTTATAAAGTATTTTATAATTATTGGCTTTTGTGGAGGTTTTTCTACTTTCTCAACTTTCAGTTTAGAAACCATTACTCTTTTTAAAGATGGCTTCTTCTATTTTGGATTGGTGAATGTCCTAATGAGTCTATCTGTCGCTTTTATAATTATTTGGGTATTGGTTAAATATTAAATTTTTAAAGTGATTCCAAAGTTCACACCCCAAGACCATAAATTATGTTTAATAAAAGTACCATCAAAGGTGTTTAACAGATTATATCTATATTCTGGTACAATCATAAATCCAACATCATTTAATTGATAAGACACACCTACTCCAAATGAAGTAGCTAAATTAAATGAAGCTAAAGTATTTGTTTTAGATTCAGTATCGTTTTCTTTTACAGTTCCTCCTGCTGTTGTATAATCACTCTCATACTTATAAGACAATATACTTGAAGGAATAACTCCTCCATATACAAACCCTTTCAAGTTATTTTTTCCAAAATTATATTTCAACCTCAATGGAATTCCAAAATGTCTATAACGTTTTGTATAATGAAATGTTGAATCCGTTAAAGAATCACTGAAGTTATATTGTTCTCCTTGTAAAACATAACTTATTCCAAGTTCTAATTCTAAATTTTCAGACAATTCAATATACGTCCCAAAGCCAATTCCATATGTGTTAATCGGCGTTTCAGTTTCTCTTTCAGAAAACGAACCAAAAGGACTTTTGTCTTCAAATTTTCTAAACGAACGAATATAACCTACTGTTAAATAATAAGTATTCTTGTCCGTTGAATCGTTTTTAACAGTTTCCGTCTCATACTTTTCCTTTTTTTCAGTCTTCACTTCTTTCGGCTCAGATGTATTTGAATTAGTAATTTGAGCATCAGAAGAAAAAATACTTCCTAAAAATAATACAGTCAATAAAATATATTTTGTCATTAATGAGTAGTTTTACAAAAAAACAAATTTATGAAAATCACATTTAATTCTCCACTTATTTTATCTTTTTCCTTTATTTGCCTTCTAATATACATATTAACAGGTTATTTGGGCCTATTTGAGTCAAGTTTTATATTATCACCTCACTTTAATAGCTCTAGTTTCTTAGATTATTTCAGGTTATTCTCTCACACTTTAGGTCATGACAGCATTGATCATTTAATAGGTAACTTATCTTTTATTTTATTAATTGGCCCTGTCATAGAAAAACAATATGGGGCTAAATTACTACTTATCATGATGCTAACTACAGCATTACTAACAGCTATTTTAAATTTAATTTTTTTTGATAGTGGTTTATTAGGAGCTAGTGGTATTGTTTTTATGCTCATTATTTTAACTTCAATGATTAATATTAAAAATAAAGAAATTCCAATTACGTTTATTCTAATCGTTATCATTTTTATTGGAAAAGAATTCATAGGAACCTTTAATACTGATAACATTTCACATTTTGCACATATCATTGGAGGTGTTGTTGGTGCAGTCTTTGGGTTTATGCTTGCCGGAAAAAAGGCAGCTAAATCTACAAATGCAAAAGATATATTAAAAGGATTGTAAAAAATCATATTAAAATTATTATTTTTGACTTCAAACACATCACACATGAACAATATTACAGACAAAGAAGGAATTGATTTATTAACGACAAAGTATGCTGAATTAAAATCAGAAATCCACAAGGTTATTGTTGGACAGGATGAAGTAGTTCAACAAGTGTTAATGTCAATTTTCAGTAATGGTCATAGTTTATTAGTTGGTGTACCTGGTTTAGCAAAAACGCTATTAATTCAAACCATTGCAGACTCATTAGGTTTGAACTTTAAACGTATTCAATTTACGCCAGATTTAATGCCTTCTGATATTATTGGTTCTGAAATTTTAGATGAAAGTAGAAATTTCAAATTTATAAAAGGCCCCATCTTTTCAAACATTATTTTAGCTGATGAAATTAACAGAACACCTCCAAAAACGCAAGCTGCATTATTAGAAGCTATGCAAGAAAAAACGGTAACAACTGGTGGTGTAAAATATGTACTTGATAAACCATTTTTTGTATTAGCCACTCAAAATCCAATTGAACAAGAAGGAACATACCCATTACCTGAAGCTCAGTTAGATAGATTTATGTTTAACATTTGGGTTGACTACCCTACGTTTGAAGAGGAAATAAATATTGTTAAAAGTACGACTTCAAATAAGAAAATTGAGCTAAAACCTATTATTAATGGTGAGGAAATACTTTATTTTCAAAATTTAGTAAGACGTATTCCTGTACCTGACAATGTGTATGAATATGCAGTAAAATTAGTTTCTAAAACAAGAAAGAATACGCCTCACACTCACCCATTAACAGAAAAATATTTAGAATGGGGTGCAGGTCCAAGAGCATCACAATATTTAATTATTGGTGCTAAGTGTTATGCAGCTATTAATGGTAAATATTCTCCAGATATTGAAGATGTAAAAGCCGTTGCTTACCCAATCTTAAGACATAGAATTGTAAAAAATTACAAAGCAGAAGCAGAAGGATATACATTAGAAAAAATCATTTCTGAATTGATGAAGTAAGACCTAAATGGATAGAAAAGACCAGTTAGAATTTTGTAAAATTTGTTTGAATAGAACTTTTTCTCCAAAACAAGGTATTATCTGTAAGCTGACACATTCGAAAGCAAATTTTATTGATAGTTGTGATGATTATTTAGAAGACTCTAAAACAGTATTCGATTTAAATAACACCAAAGCTTTTAAGAATAGAGTTCAACCTGACTTTATGTTTGGATTAGATTATCTTGGAATTAAAAGTGGTGTAACAGCTGGTTCAATAGTAATAATTATTGGATTCCTATGGCTGATTTTTGGTTTTACAAAAGGTTTAATATATTTTCGTCCAATGGCTATTATATTGTTCGGCACAATAGCTGTTATCATAAGTTCAATAAATAGTTATAGAAGAAAGAATAGAGAATTGAAGTGATATCTATACTCTTATTCCTTTTGAAACAAAATTAAACCTAAGTTATAACCTTGTAAGGTAATTTTCATTAAACAAACATCATCAAAATCTACTTCAAGGCCAGTTAGTGTAATTTTAATTTTTTGTAATGATTAGACTTGACATATACCAATAAAACTAAATGAGAAGAAATAAGTAGAATGTATATTTTGATTCTCATAGTCGTGTATTATTTATTTCACTATTTTAATCTTTTTAATTGAACTATTTGCACTTATCACAGCTACATATTGTCCACTCTTAAAATCAGCAGTATTAACCTTAGATTCATTTGAATTCAAAATCAACTCTCCAATCATATTATAAATAGATACATTTTCAAATCCTTGAGTTTCGAAATTAAGCTCATTAACAAAAGGATTTGGATAAACCGAAATACTTATATCATTCTCAACAGTTTCTGCTGGATCATCTGCAGTAATTTTAACATTGTCTATTTGTAAAACATAACCACTTGTTGTATTATTCAAAAAAGCAACATAAACATCTTCATTTACATAACCTTTTACAGCCATATCAACAGAATAATTAGTCCAATAAGGAGATTCTTCACTCACAACTTTTAAAGTATCTGTAAAACTTGCTGCTAAATTATCTGTTGTTGATATCAAAACAAGGTAACCATCAGGATAAGATCCATCAAGTGATTTAGCATCCCATGTTAAAATATTTCCAAATGATAATAAACTAACCTGTGGTGTAATTAAATAATCTTCAGAATAAGCTTCTGTATCTTCATCTCCATTACTATCTAAGTAGTAAGATGTACTAGCTGCACAGGTATCAAAAATAGATGTATAACCAATCCAAGCATCAGTAAATTGATTTAAACCAACTGTATTATTATCAACATCTATCACTGACCAAGTAGATGGTATTCCTGTTGTGAAATTTTCATTTAATAATTCTGATTGTGAAAAAGAAGTAAGTCCAATTGTAAGTACTAATGTAGTTATGATATTTTTCATTTGATGTTAATCTATTTTATTGCGAAAATAGATAATTATTGGGATAATACAATACTAATTAACAACTTTTATCAACTCTAAGGCCTACTATTATTTGTCTGATAATATAAAAATATCTTCATCATTTCTTTTGAAGTAATATTTTTCTCTAGCAAACTTTTCTAATGAATTCACATTTTCTATTTCGTAAAGTGAAATTTTTAATTCGTCTATCTTTTTTCTCTTCTGACTCATTTCAAGTTTCAATCCTTCTACCCTTTCTTTTCTTTTATTCAAAGAAGCCAAATCTGTATTATGAAGCAACAAAATATAGAACAACACTAAGGCTGTTGAAATAATATATTTATTTTTTACTATTTTATAGACTTTCTTCACGTTTCAAATTTAGGTAGAATAACAGATCATAAAACCAAATTCATTTTGGAATTATCAACAGTGTTTAGTTATTTAAAATTATTCAATAATATTAAATAAGGATTTAGCTTTAGTTCTATTATACCTATTAAAATGCCACCATTCTGTTTGAATATTATAAAACCCACCTTTTTTCATCACTTTCCTTAGTAACTTTCTATTCTCAATTTGTGCAATGGTTAATTGCCCATTTTTCAAAAATTTAGACTCGTGTCTAGGATAAGCAATTTTTCGAATATCATCATAACCCGCTCCCATGTCTAATGCATCACCATTCAATTTAGCAATTGTTAAATCAACAGCACATCCATAATTATGTATAGATCCATTTTTAGGATTGGACACAAACTTTGTTTTTTCATTAATTGGCATATCCAAAATATCCCACATCTTTTGTTGCACACTTCTTGGTCTTACACCATCATAAACTAAAAGAACTAATGATGAATCTATTAATCTTAAATAATCACTACACTTCTTCAAATCATTTGCTACTATTTCTTGTAAATAAATTTTTTCTAAATCACCATAAACATCCTCTTTCATAAAGTTATTTTCGGTTGAATACCTCACCTCTATTAAAATAGTTGAATTAATAGTGTGAATATCAACCAATCCATTTATAATCAGAGCCTTTTCTAGCTCACCAACAACCACATCTACAACAGATTTAGGTTCTTTAATCGACACTTTACGTATACTAGTCGAATTATTTGATTTATGTCGTACCTTCTGTTGGTTTGCTGCGTCTTTATTAGTGCAACTGAAGAATAGATTAGATAAAATTATTATATTTACACTTACTACTGCCTTATGAATTTTCCACATACTCTTTTAATGCTTAAACCAAACAATTTTGGTTATAATCTTGAAACCAAAAGTACAAACTCATTTCAAAATAACATTCAAGAATCGGAAAATATTATACACGAAAAAGCGCTAGATGAATTTAATCTAATGGTTGAAATGCTTCTAGACAATAAAATTGAAGTAAAAGTATTTAATGATAAAACTGAAAAACTTCCTGATTCTGTATTCATGAATAATTGGATATCTACTTTTCCAGATGGAAAATTAATAATGTACCCAATGTTTTCTAACGTAAGAAGAAAAGAAAAAAGAATTGATATCGTTAATCGAATTATTGAAAAATATGACATTACTGAATTCATTGATCTATCTTATTTTGAATCTAAAAAGCAATATTTAGAAGGTACAGGCTCAGTAGTATATGATTATGACAATAAAATTGCTTATGCCTGCTTATCTGAGCGTACTAGCGAAACAGCATTTAATGAACTATGTAATTTACTAGGTTATCAAGGTTTTGTATTTAATGCTGAAAATTTACAGGGAAAAAGTATATACCATACAAATGTAATGATGAGTATATCGAAAACATTTGCAGTTGTTTGTTTAGAATCAATCAGTAATCCAATTGAAAGAAATATGATTAAGTCTTCATTAAAACAATCTGGTAAGACCATAATTGAAATTAGTTTTGATCAATTAAATAACTTTTCTGCAAATTCTATAGAGGTTTACAATCGGGATAACGAATCTATATTCATTTTAAGTACAACAGCCGTAAGTTGTTTAACGGCAGAACAGAAAATAAAAATAAATGAAAAAAGCAGAATTGTATCTGTTAATATTCCAATAATCGAAAGAGTTGGTGGTGGTAGTGCTAGATGCATGATCACATCAGTTAACTGTTAATTAATCTAAATAATACACAATTCCAAATTTATAATACAATCTTCCGCCTCCAGGAAACTGTAACAATAAATTTTCTGGAACATTATCTTTTTTTAATAAATCATATTGAATCATTATTTGCGTATAAGAACGCTCACCCATTGATTGAGCATACCCTACACCCAACATCCAAGAATTAGTTACTTCTGTATCTTGAATAATACCTTTAAAACTTGACGAATAGAAGTTAAAACTAGTTTCAACAATTAAAGGTATTTGAGGTTTAAATCGTACAAAAACACCTGTACCTTTTGAAAATTTACCAATTACACCACCATTATAAGGTTGACTTTGATACCTTAACATTCCAGAAATACCAGCAGATAATGAAGGAATGAATTCATACCCAATAAACGGAGCAAAGTAAATAAACGCACCATTACCTATAAACGCATTTACATCTCCACCTACATACAAGTTTTTTTTAACCCCTGCCCAATCAAATCTTGCATTCTCGGAATCTACAGACTCATCAACTCCATCAAGATCATATTGCGCATATACCGTTGTTGTCGTTATGAATATTGAAAAAAATATTAATATTATATGTTTCATCATACCAAATGTAACAAAGTTTTTGAATCAATATTGTGCTTACCTAAAAATTTAACAAACTCAAAGTTTAAATTTAAGTCATTCATTTGTCTTGTATTAAACTGCCCTTGCTCAATACTTAGGTATTCATCTTCATTTCCTAAAACAAAATAATTGTCCGATTTAAGAAACATATTTGAAAATTCTAACATCATATCTTTTGGGAAAACAGCTGCCCATAATAAAAACTTGTCAGCATTAAAACTACCTGAATTGTGCCACCTAGAAGCAGTTGCACCTCCTTGCGAAAATCCAAATAAAATTTTGTTTTCAAAATTATATTTTGAACTAATACCATCCCAGACTACATCTAGATAATTAATATAATCATCAATATCAATTTGTCTTTCTTCTTTGGTCATCCATGAGGCTCCCACTCTACCAGACGCTCCCTTTAAATAAAACCTATGCAAGCCTTCAGGCGCTACTACAAAATACTCACTTTCATCAAGCATAGTAAATTTTCTTATAAAAAAGTCTGCTAATTGCCCATAACCATGTAAAACAAACAAAATAGTTTTTGCTGTTTTGGGATCACCATGAGTGACATATTTTGCTGTTTTATTAATTTGAATATTATTTTTCATACTACTTAAACAAAAAAAGCTACATTAAATGTAGCTTTTTTAACTTATTATTTTTTATTATTTTTCACTAACCGTTTTTAATTCAAAAGCCATATGGTTAAACAAATTAGTTAACGGTTTAACAACCATCATTTTTAAAAATGCATTTATTTCACCGTCAAAATTTAAAAAAGCTTCTGTTTTATCAGCTTCTAATTCATTAAACGTAACTTTCAATGTAAAAGGAAAAGGTGTTTTCTCTCCGCTTACAATGTGTATTGTGTTTGGTTCAACGACAGAGTCTTTAACCAAGGGAATAACTGCTGCATTCTGAATTTTAAACGAACATTGATCAAAATCAGAATTCCAATCAGAAATTTTATCTTGAGGTAACAATTGTTTTATATTATTGAAATCCTTCATAAAATCAAATACAGTCTGTACTGACTTATTAATTTCTACGTGCTTACTTTCAATTTTTGTTGACATTATTTGTTCCAGTTTTCAGGGTTAGTTTTCCAATTTGACAGAGATACTATGTCCTCAGTTGTCACATAGTTATCAATAACTGCTTGTTCTATTAGTAAATCGTAGTTAGATAACGTAATAAAATCACAGTCAGCATCTTTAAAGTTTTTAATTGCCACATCAAAACCGTATGTAAAAATGGCTGCTAAACCTTTAATTTCCAATCCACCTTCTCTTAATGCATGAATAGCCTTAATACTAGAGCCTCCAGTTGAGATTAAATCTTCAATAACTACTACATTTTGTCCTTTTTCATATGCACCTTCAATTTGATTTTGCATACCGTGTTCCTTTGCTGACGAACGCACATAAATAAATGGTAATCCCATTTCTTCCGCAATTAAAGCTCCAATTGCAATTCCTCCTGTTGCTACACCAGCAATCATATTCGGCATACCATATTGTTCAGTGATTGCCTCAACAAATGTTTGTCTCACATAAGTTCTAACCTTAGGATATGATAATACTTTTCTATTATCACAATAGATTGGAGAATCCCATCCACTTGACCATTGGAAAGGATTATTAGGTTGCAATTTCACAGCCTTGATTTGTAACAAAAATTCTGCTACCTTTAACGCCTTATCATTATTTAATATCATGACACAAATGTATAAAGTTTTTATCGATAATAAAGCGGTTATATTCAAAATAAATCCAAATTTTAAACACAATTATTTATCTAAAAAAGAAATTTGGGAAAATATAAATTGGTTACTTGATTCAAGTATGGACGGAATCATTGTTGAAATTAAGAATGATAAGAAATTCTGGAAGGTATTTAAAGATTATGAATACATTGAAGCTGCTGGTGGTTTGGTTCAAAAAGATAATAAATATCTATTCATTAAACGTAATGGAAAATGGGACATCCCTAAAGGGAAAGTTGAAAAAGGTGAAAGCATAAAAAATGCAACTGTTCGTGAAATTGAAGAAGAATGTGGCTTAATTAAACCAAAAATTAAAAAACATTTAATTAATACTTGGCATACTTATGAGATGAATGGTAAACTATACCTCAAAAAAACATATTGGTATTGGTTAAAAGAAGGAAAAAAACAATCTAAATTAATACCACAAGGTGAAGAAGGAATAACAAAAGTTAAGTATTTACCTATTTCAAAATTAAAAAAAATCAAGAAAAACACTTACCAATCTATTCTTGATGTTATTGATGCTTTGTTGAAAATAAAGAAATAATTATAGTATTGTATTATTGAACATAAACCCATCCTCTTTGTTGACTTTCTTTTAGTATTTTTAATTTAGATTGACTAACAGCCTTAATTGAGCTAAAACATTGTATAGAAACCATAGATAGTTTTCCATTCTTTGATGGAATTATTTGCGCTGAATAACCTTTTGCTTTCATTTTAGATACCAAACCTTTAGCATTTGATAACAATCCAAAACTACCTATTATTAAATGATAATTACAATCAGTACTTTTAAGATTGCCTGCTTTGATTGGACTTTGCTTTTCTAATTCTAACTGTGTCAATCGTTCTTGTTCAATACCTTCTGCTTTCTTGTTCTTGATCAACAAAGCTAATGCTTCATTTTTTGTTTTTTCCTTTTTTTGTTTATCTACATTGTAATTCACGACATTACTAAATCCATACTGTGGTATTTGTTTTATTCTATCACTTCGTCTGTAGGATAACAACCGCTCTTCTTCTACTATTTTTTCTAAATCAATGTCTTTAAAAATTTGTATAGCTCCAGAATAACAAGCCACCCAAACTTCTGATGTTTCCCAATTAGCAGTTATACCAACAGGATGATGTCCTGTTTCTTTTGTTTCCAAAATTTCCATTGTCTCTGCATCAACTTTTTGAAAACTGTCTGCAAAATAATTAACTACATAAATAAACTTTTGATTTTCTGATAACACCATTGTCCGTGGAGCAGATTTCACTTTACAAAATGTTCTTTCATCAGTACATAAATTTAGTTTTAATATCTTGTTAGCCGAATTGATTGTACAATACAAGAAATTATCATTGTCACTTAAAACTATATGTCTTGGAGCTTTACCAACCTTTTCAATTATAGAGGTTTCAAAAGTTTCTAAATTTAGTTTTATAATATCATCCTCTCCCATAACAGTAATATATGCGGTTTTCCCATCTTTTGTTATCGCCACTCCTCTTGGATGTCTACCAATTTTCACTTTCCTTAGTTCCTTCTCCGTAATTAAATCAATAATTGACACATCAGAGCTTGACCAATTTGTAACTAACATTAAATTCGATTTCTCATTTAATGCTAAATATTTAGGTACGGATCCAACTTTTATGACATTCTCAATTTCATAGGTAGATGTATTGATTTTATAAACAAAACTAGGGTCAAATTTATCGCCGATACACCCATCACAGCCTTCTTTTTTAAACTCAGGACCTAACATACTATAATTTGATACCCAAAGGAATTTTCCCATATCACTAAAGCAAGCTTCTACTGGAGCACCAAAGTAACTATCCTCTTTATATTCATCAAAACCATACTCTTTTAAATCTGCTTTATCTTCAATTGTTTTTAGGAGCTCTCCTTGAGAATTATATAATGTAATCGTGTGACGATACATCATATTTTGGGCAGAAAAAATACCATTACCGTTATAAACAATGGATTTAGGAGATATTTTTCCGTGAATTTCATTCACTAATTTTAGGTTTTGACCATACAAAACTGCCGTTGACATCAACAGAAAAATAGAAAAATAGAAGTTTTTAGTTATATGAAACACTCTTAAATTACGAGAATAGAGGATAAAAGTTTCAAACAAAAAAGCTCATTTGAAATAATCAAATGAGCTTTTAGTATTTATTAAATGTAATTTACATTTTCTCCATCAGCTCAACATAAAGTTCAGTCATGTTTTTTAAATCTTCTTTATGTACAATTTCATCAACTGAATGTACATTATCTTCTGGCGCTCCAATAAAACACCAATCAAATGGTAAATCTGTAGATTGCAACATTGTTCCATCACTTCCTCCTGCACTTTCCACCTCTAATTGATACTTGATTCCTGACGCTTTAGCAATCTCAATAATTCTATTCAAATACGACCGCCTTGGTACTCCTTTGTCTCGCATAGAAATAGCCACACCTTTACCATGTTTCACACCATCTGTAACCCAAGTAATATCCGAAATTAAGGCCTGATTAATTTGAAAATTATCCCATAAAAATCGTCCCAAGAAACCAACAGTCCCACCACCATGTTCTTCATAAGTGGAAAATACAATTGCTCCATTCTTTAACGTTTTTGCAACCTCTAAAGCATTCCACACCCCTAACCTATTATCCATATAAGGAGACTGAATAAAATCATCCGTTTCTCTAAAGTCAGGTTTATAAGTTAAAACTGTTCCTCTATCAATAGCTCTTTCAAAAATAGCTTGAACATGTGTATTTCCATCTTCCTCTTCAATTACCATTAACTCCGCTTCAATTTCACCTAAAGAATCAGTCCCTACTAATAAAGTACCGTCAATAGTTCTTGGGCCACCAATTTTAATTAGGTCATTCTTATATCCTACAGTAAAACCAATTGTATCTATATGAGAAAATATGGCAGTTGTCGGTACATCACCAAATACTAATATAAAAGAGTCTTGAAATCCTTTACCTTGATAAATCTTAGGCTGAACTGCCCAAGTCGATTTTACTGAATCTATATGATCTAAAATGAATTTTTTAATTTCAACCTCATCTCCACTCGCTCCTCTTACTTCAACTAATTTTTTTAATAATTCCATTTATTCTGTTTTTAAATGTTTTAATTCAAACCCATGAAGACTTTCAAATTCTTCAATTAATAATTTTGTTTTTGATATTCTCAATTTAAAAGTAACCGTAGCTAAACTACCCTCGTACCCTTGTTCAATAATATTTACTTTTGCTTTTTTTAACAAACGCATAGCAATTCCCGTTAAAGAGAATTCAAATTTCATAATATAAAAGTCCGATATAAAACCCTCTATTAAATTAGATTTTTCTAACGCCTCTTTTGATGCACTTTTATAGGCACCAATCAATCCACCAACACCTAAATTTGTACCACCATAATAACGAACTACAGCAATTAATATATTAGTAACATTAAAGCCCTGAATTTGAGCAAAAATTGGTTTCCCAGCAGAATTAGAAGGTTCTCCATCATCTGAAAAACGTTCTTTATATTTAGTTTCATCCTCACCAAAACGCCAAGCAAAACAAACATGACATGCATTATGATTATCTTTCCATAATTGGCTAAGGTGAGCTTTAGCATCTACTTCATTATCACACCGAAATGCATAAGCAATAAACTTAGAACCTTTTTCCTTATAAAACCCTTCTGAAGTTTTAGAAATTGACAAATATGAATCTTTTATAGACATTGAAAACAAAAGTAATTATTAAAATTTTAGTAGACATACATTGTTAAGTTTTACTCTTCATTATTTGAAATTCTGCTCTTGAACTTAAAATAGCTTTCAGTTGAACCCTTAGAGAATTCAAGAATTTGGATTATTATTTGAATGCTACCAGTATTAACTAAAAATAAAAATGTGTTATTAAGTCATAAGCAAACTAATGGAAAAGAATTATATTTGTACAAATTATTAGGTAGTATGATTAGTTTTGAAAATACAGAAATAGCCTTTGGCGGTAAATCCAATAGTGATTTAACTTGGTCTTATAGGCTATTTAATTTAATGGGAAAACCTTGGTTAGTAAAATTTGGAAAAGTAGCAACTAATGTTGCCTTCAAATTACATCTCCCAGTTAAAGGAATGATTAAGGCTACAATTTTTAAACAATTTTGTGGTGGAGAAACAATTAAAGATTGTGAACAAAAAACAGCTGATTTAGGTAAATTCAATATCGGAACAATCTTAGATTATTCTGTAGAAGGTAAAACGTCTAATGAAGATTTAGATGAATCAAAAGATGAAATCATTAGCACTATATTAAAAGCAAAAACAAGTCAAAACATTCCATTTTCAGTTTTCAAACCTACAGGAATTGCAAGATTTGATTTATTAGAACGTACAAATGATATTACTTCTGATATAACTCAGGAAGATAAAGAAGAATTAGCAAAAGCTATGTTACGTGTAGACGCTATTTGTAAAACAGCTTACGAATCAAAAGTTCCATTATTTGTAGATGCTGAAGATAGCTGGATTCAAGATGGAATAGATAGAATGGTAAATGCAATGATGGCTAAATATAATAAAGAAGAAGTTATTATTTATAATACCATTCAAATGTATCGCCATGATAGGTTAGAATTCCTAAAAAAATCTCATCAATCTGCAAAAATGGGAGGTTATAAAATAGGGATGAAGATTGTACGTGGTGCTTATATGGAAAAAGAGCGTGAACGTGCTCAAAAAATGAACTATACTGACCCTATTAATCCAAACAAACCTGCAACTGACAAATGTTATGATGATGCTGTAAAGTATTGTATTGACAATTTAGAAGACATTTCATTCTGTGCTGGTACTCATAATGAAAATAGTTCTGAAAAATTAGCGCAATTAATTAAAGCAAACAATATTAATAAATCTGATAAACGAATTTATTTTGCTCAATTATTAGGAATGAGTGATCATATTTCTTTTAATGTAGCTCATAACGGTTATAATGTTGCAAAATATGTTCCTTATGGCCCAATTGAAGAAGTAATGCCTTACCTTATCCGTAGAGCAGAAGAAAACACTTCAGTTGCTGGACAAATGGGACGTGAATTGGGATTAATTGTTAAAGAAAAAGCGAGACGTAAAACAATAAAGTGATTTTTTCTAAAGAAAAAATCAATTACCCTTTTAATTATCTAATGCGCTTTAACAAATCTTAACACATTAAAACTTTCATTCTAAACTTGAGCTTCTTATTTTTGTGTGGAAAACTAAAACATTTGTTTAATGGAAGAAACTACACCAAATACAACCGGATTTTCAATCCAAGAATTAAATACTAAAATAGAACGTGAAAGTACTTTTTTAGATTTAATGAAAGCTGAAATTAGAAAAGTAATCGTTGGTCAAGAATATATGATTGACAGATTATTAATTGGCTTGTTAGCTAACGGTCACGTTTTATTAGAAGGTGTACCTGGTCTAGCAAAAACTTTAGCTATCAATACATTATCAGACACTATTGGAGGTGAATTTAGTAGAGTTCAGTTCACTCCTGATTTATTACCTGCAGATGTTATTGGAACAATGATGTATAGTCAGAAGAAAGAGGAATTTCATGTTAAAAAGGGACCAATATTTGCCAACTTTGTATTAGCGGATGAAATAAACAGAGCACCTGCAAAAGTACAATCTGCTTTATTAGAGGCCATGCAAGAAAGACAAGTTACTATTGGTGAAAACACATATAAATTACCTGTTCCATTTTTAGTTTTGGCAACACAGAATCCCGTTGAGCAAGAAGGTACGTATCCTTTACCAGAAGCTCAGATTGATAGATTTATGTTAAAGGTAAGCTTAGGATATCCTTCTAAAGAAGAGGAAAAACAAATTGTTAGACAAAGTATTTCATCTACTGGATTTCCCAAAGCGACAACTGTTGTATCGCTAGAGCAAATCATAAAAGCTAAAGAATTAGTAAAAGAAGTGTATTTAGATGAGAAAATTGAGCAATACATTATTGATTTAGTTTTTGCTACAAGAAATCCAAAGGATTATGGTTTAAATGATTTAGAGTTTCTAATTAGTTTTGGAGCCTCTCCAAGAGCATCTATTAATTTAGCATTGGCAGCCAAAGCATATGCCTTTATTAATCGTAGAGGGTTTGTAACTCCTGAGGATGTCAGAGCCATTTGTCCTGATGTTTTACAACATAGAATTGGATTAACATACGAAGCTGAAGCTGAAGATGTAACTCAAGCTGACATAGTAAAAAAAATAATGGAAATAGTTCAAGTACCATAATTAACTTCTATTTTATACAACTCATTACAAAAATCTATTTAACATTAATACAAAAGACCTCATACGAAAAGTTAGAAAAATTGAGATAAAAACCAAAGGGTTAACGTCTCAAATATTTTCAGGTGAATACCATTCGGCATTCAAAGGAAAAGGTATGGCATTTAGTGAAGTTCGAGAATATGCTGTTGGTGATGAAATTAGAACAATTGACTGGAATGTAACAGCGAGGTTCAATGAACCATTTGTTAAAGTTTTTGAGGAAGAAAGAGAATTAACAGTGATGTTAATTGTAGATATCTCAAACTCTGGAATGTTTGGAACTAAGAATGCACTTAAACGAGAATTAATTACTGAATTATGTGCAGTTTTAGCCTTTTCAGCTTCTGCAAACAAAGATAGAATTGGACTTATATTATTCTCTGACAAAATAGAAAAGTACATTCCGCCTAAAAAAGGTAAATCTCATGTACTACGATTAATTAGAGAATTGATTTTTGCTGAACCAACTGGAAAATGTACAGACATTGCAGCTGCCTTAAAATTCTTTTCTAAAATGGTTAAGAAAAAAAGTACTGCATTTTTATTAAGTGATTTTAGATCTAAAGACTATTCTGATGCCATTAAAATTGCAAGTAGAAAACACGATTTGATTGCCTTAAAATTTAATGATATTGCAGAAACTGAATTACCTAACATAGGTATTGCCAAATTTAATGATCTTGAAAGTGGTAAATATAGATGGATTAACACCTCTATTAAAAGTGTTAGAGAAAAATATAAACAAAAGCAAATTGATTTTGACTTAAAAACCAAAGATATATTTAGACGATCAAACATTGATTATACTGAAATAATGACTGATAAAGATTATATAAAACCTTTAATGAATTTGTTTAAAAGAAGATAATGAAACCCCTTTTCTACATATTATCCCTAATTATCACACTTCACAGCTTTGGACAAGATTCTGTTGCTGTATCGGTGAAACATCCTACAATTAGAATTGGAGAACAAACTCTATTAAATCTAGAATTTTATTATTCAACTATTGACACACTAGATGTTACATGGCCTGAATTTGACAATTTTATTAGTAACGAAATTGAAATTATTGATAAGTCAGAAGTCATAACGACTCCATTAGATTCAACTTCAAAATATAATTTTTTAAAAACACAGTCTTTTATTGTTACTTCATTTGATCCTAAAGAACATATAATACCAGCATTAGAGTTTACACATTTTGATTCTACTTATTTAAGTAATGAATTAAATTTCGTTGTAAATACTGTAGAAGTTGATACCTCAAAAGGACTAACAGACATTAAACCAATCTATGAAGTGGACTACCCCGTTACTGAACGCGTAGCTGACTTCGCAAAAAATAATTGGTATTGGTTTTTAATTATTGGACTAGTTATTATAATTGTTATTTTATATTTAAAATATAAAAATAGACCTATTGAAGAAAAACCAGAACCAAAAATCATTATCCCTGCTCACATTAAAGCATTAGAAGTTCTTAACGAATTAAAGAAAAATTCTGCTTGGGAATCTGATAATAAAAAACAATATTATTCGGATTTAACAGATGCTGTTAGATTATATTTAGAAGATAGATATAAAATACTTGCCCTTGAAAAAACGACTAAAGAAATTATTACGGAGCTCAAATACACTAACATTTCGGTGGACGACAAATACTTTTTAAAAGAAATATTACGCCAAGCAGATTTTGTTAAGTTTGCCAAATTCACACCATCAAATGATGATGGGTTAAATGCTTTGAACAAATCGTTTGAATTTGTAGAAAAAACAAAAGATGAGGTGTTAAAATCCAAAAATACTGAAGATCATGTGGAGTAAATTATTTGACATATCCTTTTTGGATTATGAATACGTTCATAAAGATGCTTTTTGGTTATTGTTAATCATTCCAATTCTTATACTTTGGTATGTATTAAAAGAAAATGACAAAGGAAAAAATGTAAATATCTCTTCTTTAGCTAATTTTGATGAACAGTCCTTTAGTATTATCAGTTTAGCTAAACATTTTAATTTCTTTATTTCATTAATAGGCCTAGCATTAATTATAGTAACCTTGGCTAAACCTCAAGATTCTAAAGACGTTGAAAAATTTAATAAAAAGAATATAGAAGGAATTGATGTGGTTTTAGCACTTGATGTTTCTGGAAGTATGATGGCTGAAGATTTTAAACCAAACAGATTAGAGTCAGCAAAAAAAACAGCTTTAGAATTTATTAACGAAAGACCGAATGATAGAATTGGTTTAGTACTTTATGAAGGTGAAGCGTACACACAATCCCCTTTAACAAATGATCATGTTTTATTACAAGATTTATTCTTAGGAATACAATCTGGACTAGTTGAAGGTGGCACTGCAATTGGTTCAGGATTAATTACAGCTGTTAACCGTTTACGAGAAAGTGATGCCAAAAGTAAAGTTATTATACTACTATCAGATGGAGTGAATAACAGAGGGGAAATTGATCCTGCAACAGCCTCAGAAATTGCCAAAGAGTTTGGAATTAGAGTATATACAATTGGTATTGGTAAAAATGGTACAGCTCCATTTCCTATGCAAACTCCGTTTGGAACCGTTATGCAACAAGTACCTGTTGAAATTGATGAAAACTTATTAAATTCTATTGCTGAAATAACAAACGGGAAATACTTTAGAGCAAAAAACGAAAAAGAATTACAATCCATTTATACTGAAATTGATTTGCTAGAAAAATCAAAAGTAAGTGTTATTGAATTTAAAACAGATCCACCAGAAAAGTATTATGGGTTTTTATTTGTTGGTCTACTCCTACTTTTAACTTCAAAACTTATTTCAAACACGCTATTAAAAAGTATCAATTAAATGCAACAAAAAAATTATATATACTCTATAAAACCACTTACACTTGCTATTATAGTTTGGGAGATTATTTTTTGGTCTGGTTTTTTTAGTTTGTATTTTTATATGACTGAACAAGTCGAAGCGTTTCGAATTGAAAACACAGAATATTTACCCTTATTATTAATAATACCAGTAGTTATTATTGGTTTCATATTAACTTTAATATGGAAAAATAAAGCTATTAAAAGGTTATCAGATTCGAGATTATCTCCGTTTTTAATACATCCTATTTCAACATTAAAAACATTTATTAAATTCTTTTTATTTAGGAATGCTATTGTTTTTTTATTAATTGGTTTATTGAATCCTCAATATGGAAAAGGGAAACAAAAAGCAATTAGTGAGGGTATTGAAATAATGATTGCCCTAGACATTTCCAACTCAATGCGTGCTTTAGACTTAGATCATGATAAAGACAGATTAAAAGTGGCTAAAATGTCTATTGAAAGATTATTAAATAATTTACACGGAGACAAAGTTGGTGTAGTAATTTTTGCAGGAGACGCTTTTATGCAGGTTCCTTTAACCACAGATTATAATACTGCCAAAATGTTTTTAAATGCCGTTTCACCTGATATGATGACCAATCAAGGTACTTCTATAGGTACGGCTATTGAAAAATCAATGACCTCCTTTAATTTTGATAATGGTGTAAACAAAACTATCATTGTCATGTCAGACGGAGAAGATTTTGAAGGTGCAGCTATGTTAGCGGCGCAAAATGCGTTAGATAAAAAAGTGATTGTAAATACTGTTGGAATGGGAACATCAAACGGAACGGTCATCCCTGATTTTAAAAATGGTAGACGAATAGGACTTAAAAAGGATGAAGACGGAAATACTGTTATGACCTACCTTAATGATCAAATGCTACAACAAATCGCACAAGTTGGTGGAGGCTCTTATACAAAAGCAAATGGCAGTTATGTTAATCTAGACGGTTTATTAGAAAGTATTAAAACTATAGATAAGACTGAAATTGACTCTAACCTTTATACAGATTATGAAGACCAGTTTCAATGGTTTATCGCTATTGGTTTATTATTTTTAATCGGACATTATTTTTTCACTTCTAAAAGAAGTGGAATTATTCATAAATTACAAGATTATGAAGTATAATTTAATTATCATATCAATTTTATTCTCTTTCTTATCTTTTAGTCAGGATGAAATAAAAAAGAATATATATAAAGGAAACATCTTTTATCACGATTCAGAATTTGAAGATGCGTCCTATTATTATGAAAAGGCTGTAATCGAATCTGGGTTCAATTTTAAAGCAAATTACAATTTAGCTAATACACAATTTAGATTAAAGAAATTTGATGAAGCAATTGAAACCTATGAGAAAATTGCTGAATACACCAATACTAATTCAAAAAAAGCTCAAATATATCACAATATTGGAAATACTCAAATGTATCTATTAGCTGAAAACTCTAAAGAAGGGACGGCTAAAGCTAGTGATCTTTTAGAACAATTAGAGGAGGCAATAGAATCTTATAAAATAGCGCTAAGAGTCAACCCTACAGATGAAGAAACACGTTATAACTTAGCTTATGCTTTACAATTAAAGAAAAAGTTAGAAGAACAAAAAAAAGAAGAGCAGAAGTCAGATGATAAAAAGGAATCGGATGATGACCAAGAATCTGAAGATAAGAAGGACGGAGAAGAATCTGACAGTGATAAAAATCAAGACGGTGATAAAAAAGATGGTGACCCCAAGGATAGTGAAAACAAAGATGGAGAGCCTGAGGACGATAAGGACTCTGATGATGGGGATAAATCGGATGAAGAAAAAGAGTCAGATGAAGATGGAGATAAAAAAGATAATAAAGACTCTGATGGAAAACCAAAAGACCAAAAACCACAACAGCAGAAGATATCTAATGCACAAGCCAAACGAATTTTAGAAGCTGCTGAGAAGGCTGAAAAAGAAATTCAAAACAAATTAAATAGACAAAAAGTAATTGAAGGCGAAAAAGGTAAAACGACCACAAAAAAAGATTGGTAACCCTTTATATACTCCTCCCGCAGTTACAAATAGTTGATAAAATAAAAAAAATGAAATATATAATTAGTTTAGTAATTCTGTTTACAAGTCTATTTAGTTATAGTCAGGTAGAATTTAAAGCTTCAGTTAATTATAATAAAGTAGCCATAAATGAAATCTTTACATTTGAGTTATCTTCAAATGTTCAGGGTCAAATTTATCAACCAGACTTTAATGGTTTACAGGTTGTTGGAGGTCCTCAACAGTCAAGTTCGTCAAATATAATAATTGCTAACGGAAAAAGACAAGTCGTAAAAAACTTAAGATTTACATGGAAAATTAGGGCTAATAAAAAAGGTAAATTCACAATTCCAGCTACTTTAATGCAATATAATGGACAAGAATATAAAACAAAATCCATTACCATTTCTGTAACTGATGCCAGTCAGACTAAAGAAAAGGTAAAAGCGACTTCCGATTTTTTTGTACGTATTTCAGCTTCTAAAAAAAAGGTATATCTCGGCGAACCATTTGTTGTAACACTTAAAATGTATTCACGTCAATCACCAAGAGGAATTGAGAATTTAAAACTTGGAGAATCAAATGGTATCATAAAAAAGGATTTATATCCTAATAAAACTAATTATGATACAAAAACTGAAAATGTTAATGGTATAAACTATTATACTATTATATTAAAACAAGAGTTGTGTTATGCACAAACTACTGGATCAATTAAAATAGAACCCTATTATATTTCTGCATTATTTCAAAGAGGATTCTTTCAACAATACAGGCTAGAAGGAAACTCAAACTCATTAAATATTACAGTTAAAGAAATGCCGGGTAAAAAACCTAAAAATTTTAATGGCTTAGTTGGAGGCTTTAAACTGACTAACTCTATTAGTAAGTCAAACATAAAAGTAAATGAAGCTATTGACATTAAGATTAAAATTTCAGGAAATGGAAACTTAAACTTGTTTGATGATCCTGTTTTAGATTTACCAAACGACTTTGATCAATTTGATCCAGAAGTAAAAAGAAATATCAAGACGTCATTCAATGGTACCTCTGGTAATATTTCATTTAATTTTGCAGTTGTTCCTACTTTTTATGGTGATTTTGAAATCCCTCCTTATTCCTTTTCTTATTTTGATTTAAATGAAAAAAAGTACAAAACACTTACAACCGGTACCTTTAAAATTCATGTTGATAAACCAGATGGTGAAATGGGTGAAATAATTAAACAAAAGAAAGACATTGTAATTGAAGACACCGATATTCGTTTCATTCATAATAATAATGAACTAACATTTAAAAATTCTGATTTGAAAGCAAATTCAATTTTGCATTATATAATAATCGGGCTACCTTTTATTGGATTATGGCTAACTCTCTTTCTTAGAAAGAAAAACAATAATAGATCTGATTCTGATAAAATTAAAATGACTAGTAAGAGTGCTAAAAAGTCAATTAATAAATACTTAGTTGAAAGTAAAAAACTACACCAAGCAGGACATGATGATGAGGCTGTTAAAGAATTGTCTGCCGCTCTAAGGTCATACTTAAAAAAGAAATTAAACTTATCTGAAAATGATTTAAATAAGCAAACTATTTTACAACATTTAAAAGAAGAAAAAACAACGACTTTATTTAGTAAATGCTGGCAAACTATAGAAATGTATCAGTACACTCCAGTTAATGCTACTGGCGTAGACACGTTAATTAATGATACAGAAGAATTAATTAATTTGATTGATCAATAAGAATTACTTATATAATAGTAGTCAAATCAATTTTAAAACACAATTAAATGAAACAATTTTTAACATTTTTAATCCTATTCTATTCGATATTTGGTTTTAGTCAATCTATTTTAGAAATTGGAAATAAAGCCTACCAAGACGAACAATATGAAGTAGCAATACAAAATTATTTAGAAGCTATTTCTAATGATCAAAAATCATCAAACTTATTTTATAACTTAGGTAATTCGTTTTTTAAGACTAACGAAATTGGTGAAGCAATATGGGCTTACGAACAAGCCTTAAAAATTAACCCTTCTAATAAAGACATTATTCATAATTTAGAATATACAAATAATTTAACGGCAGATAAATTAGCTGTAGAATCAAAAGGAATTGGAAATTGGTTGACAAAAAACGTATTTCAGTTTTCAGAAAACTTCTGGTTTTACATTAGTTTATTAGCCGCATTATTATGTGCTTTAGCTTTATACTTTTTCTTTACTCCATCTAGTCATTTAGTTAATAATTTAAGCTTACTTTTTAGTAGTTTATTGGGTTTAATATTAATATTATCTTTTACATTTTCTGTTATTCATAAAACTAAATTAACGAATTCTACTAAAGCCGTAATTATTAATTCGAATACAAAAATATTAACAAGTCCAAAACTAGAGGCAACCACTGCATTTGAACTCCATGAAGGTGCTCAGTTAAACTTAAGTAAAACACAAGGTGATTGGTATGAGGTCAGTCTAAATAAAAATACAGGCTGGGTAAATAAAAGTGAAATTTGGGTGTACTAGTTACAAATAGTGATATTAGTTACTAATCAAAAATAAATAATATAATATCTTTGTCCCACAATAAATAAATTAATTAATAAAACAACAACAAAATGGTAAATACATTAAATTCAAGTGAATTAATTGAAAAATTAGCGGCAGGAGAAAAGATTACTGTAATTGACGTAAGAACACCAGAAGAAGTTCAAGAAGGAAAAATTATTGGCGCAACTAATATCAATATTTTTGATGCTGACTTTGCTGACAAAATTGGTGCATTCGATAAGACTAAAACTTATGCTATGGTTTGTAGATCAGGAGCAAGAAGTGGACAAGCTTGCATGCATATGGAATCAATGGGATTCGAAAACGTAAGCAACGTTCAAGGCGGAATGATGGCTTGGGTTGGTGAAGTTGAATAAATGACACTCTAGTTCAAATTGTATTAAAAAGCCACTAGAATTTAATCTAATGGCTTTTTTTGTAAAACATGACTATTGAATAGTATCTATTTAATTACTTTCACTTTATTTAAGATTAACTTTTCAATATCAGTATTCATTAATCCTAAATCTTCTAAAGCACTATTTAATTGGTTTTGAATTAATAGTTTACTTTCTTCAAATGATGATTTTACATTTGAAAACATTGATTTATAATAATTGATACCTTCATTTAGATTTTTAGAGAAGTTTACCAAATATTTCTCTTGTTTTCTATTCAAATCAGTTGTCGTTTCACTTATTTTAGTTTTTAAATAATCTAAGTATAATCCTAACTCTTTCACAAACATATTTGGTCTATCAGTTCTTTCAATTACATTGTTCTTACCATATATATGTCCAACCATTTCTGATAAAGATGTTTTTTTTGAATAATAGGCCATATTAGGTCCAGGGCAAATAGATACACCATCACCTTCCACTTTTCTATCAATTTCATTTACCATTAAAGCGGAAGTACCAAGGCCAACACAAATGCAAGATTTTTCGGTAATATTTGTGTATTGTTTTTTGTAATCTAATTCAGAAATATTTTCCTTTTTTTCATCTAATTGTTTAAGTTTTAAATGCTGATATTGTCGTGAAGCTGTACAAATTGTTTTTTCAGAAAATTCGTTATCCAACGCTAAGAATTTTTTAGGGCATGAACTTCCAGGCCTTCCTTTGTCAGCAAAAGCAATTTTTTCAACATCCTTAGTATTCCCCCTTAAATTATTAAAAGGTACGCCCAAAGGTGATATATTACTCAAGAATAAATCCTTCTCTTTTGCTTTTTGTAATTGTTTAAGCGTATTTTCATCAACAGATGTGGCCTCGGGAACAAGTAAAAAAGGACTACCCCAACCTACTGAATCAATACCATAATTATCGATCAAGAATTCTTGTTCTTCTGCTGTTCCAACCCCACCTTGTGCTGTAACCTTAATCTCTAATATTTCTGTAGGAATCACTTTTCCTTTAGATTCTAGAGCACCGATTAATAATTCATATACAGAACTAATCAATTCAATTCTATTTTTCTTAAACTCTTCAAGAATTGGTCCCATTAAAAAGCCTTCTGTTGCAAACGCATGTCCACCACAGTTTAAACCAGATTCAATTCTATATTCTGAGACCCAAATTCCCTTTTTAGCTAAAAACTTACCTTGAATTAAAGCTGAACGATAATCGCTCACTTTAATCACTACTTTCTTCTTTATTTCTCCATCACGATTTGGGAAGAAGTCATCAAATTGTTCTATGTAAGCAAACAGTCTTGGATTCATACCAGCTGAAAATACCATTGATGAATTTAAATCACTATTAGCATATCCTCTTAAAGCAGCATGTGCATCATTAAATTCAATTGGTAAAGCTTCATTTTTATCCTTAGGATCATAGTTAACTTTATCCAATTTAGTCATGATATTAACGTTAATATCACCTAAAGATAAATTATTGTTTAACCATTTTTTAATTTCAGGAACATCCGTAATTATATCTGTAAACTTTACAAATTCCTGTTTCAACGTTGATGTATCAGGAAGCATGCTAAAATATTTTCTTAACTCATTTCCTTTTTCAATTGAAGCGTTCTTAATTTTTTCTAATTTACTCTCTGCAACTTCTTTCATTAAGTTCAGATAAGACGTAATTCTTTTTGCTCTAGAATCGTCTTCTTTTTCTCCTATTTCGGTGTATGGTAATTTGAATTTACTTGAATACATTTTACGCATTTTTTCGAGTAGTATATCATCACTTATAAAAATAACTGAATCAATACCATAGTGTGCGACTTTGATTGGTGTATCAATCGTAAATCCAATTCCCATTACCGGAATGTGAAATGAATGTCCTTTTTTCATTATATGTAATTTAAATATTATGTGGTAAAATTAATTAGATATAATATTTGAAAACCTAATCTAAATCATATTTTAACAAATGTTAAGACTTTAATTTTTAACCAATTAAATGACTACATGAAAAAACCAAGAGTAAATATAAAAGAAGCACACCAGCTTCTTTACAAAATTACTCTTGGTAACAATTCAATTATTAATTAATAAGTTTGCACGCACATACAAAATTATTAATTACAATTCTTAAAATATCTAATAACTCACTAAAATGTTCATTATAATGAGTTATTTGATATTTTAAACTAACTAACGATACAAAGATAAAGCTAGAATTCAAAACAGAGTATGAGTCAAATCATAGTTTGAAATAACTTCTTTTTATAAATTTAAGCTATAAAACCCTCCTTTATTTTCTTTACGATTCTGAGAATGTGTCACAATTAAAAAGGCTACTGTAATCATATTTCTTAACTCACATAACTGAGGAGATATTGTGGCCTTTTGATACAACAACTCTGTTTCTTTATACAGCATGTTAATTCTTATCAAAGCACGGTCAAGACGTTCATCAGAACGGACAATACCAACATAATTTCTCATGATTTGTTGTAATTCTTTTATATTATGTGAAATTAATACTCCCTCCTTTGGTGCTGTTGTTCCTTCCGAATTCCAATTTGGAATATTATTTTCTAAATGAATTGAATTGATTAATTGAGCTGATTTATCAGCACATTTATCAGCATATACAAAAGCTTCTAATAAAGAATTTGAAGCTAAACGATTCGCTCCATGTAAACCAGTTTGTGAGCATTCTCCACTTGCAAGTAAATTTTTTATTGAAGTTTGTCCATCTAAGTTAACGGATACACCACCACATATATAGTGTGAAGCTGGTAATACCGGAATATAATCTTTATGAACATCTATACCCAATGTTTTACATTTTGCTTTTATCATGGGGAAGTGTTCTGAAAATTTTTCATTATCCAAATGTGTACAGTCTAAATAGACATATTCATCTCCTAAACTTTTTAATTCAGAATCAATAGCACGCGCCACAATATCTCTGGAGGCTAATTCTTCTCGCTCATCATATTTATGCATGAATTTCACACCTTTTTTGGTAACGAGTTTTGCTCCAAAACCACGAACGGCTTCTGATATCAAAAAAGCTGGCGTTTCTCCCGGATGATACAAAGCTGTAGGGTGAAATTGTATAAACTCAATTTCTTTTACCTGAGCACCAATTCTATATGCCATAGCTAAACCGTCACCAGTGGCCACTTTAGGATTAGTAGTGTGACCATATACTTGACCTGCACCTCCTGATGCCAATAGCGTAATTTTTGATAGAATTGTGAATATTTCATTTGTTTCTTCATTCAAAACATAAGCACCATAACACGTTGTTTCTGATTTTGATAAATTCTTGTTTAAATGGTGATCTGATATTAAATCTACAACAAAATGATTTTTTAAAAATTCAACATTTTTTAATTGCTTTAATCTCAATACTAATGCTCTTGAAATTTCTGCTCCTGTAAAATCTTTATGGTGAACGACTCTATTTTCGGTATGTCCTCCTTCTTTTCCTAAATCAAAATTTCCATCTGATCCTTTGTCGAATTCTACTCCCCATTCTACCATTTCGGCTAAACAGTTTGGTCCTTCACCGACTACCATCCTCACCACAGTTTCATCACATAATCCATCACCCGCTCTTAAGGTATCTTTAACATGACTTTCAAACGAATCTGTTTCGTGGTTAACAATAGCTACTCCACCTTGCGCATAATTAGTATTAGAATCTGTTTCAGATCCTTTAGTAATTATTACAATTTTCTTATCTGGGAATTGCTCAGCTACTTTTATAACATAAGTTAAACCTGCCATTCCTGACCCAATGACTAAAAAATCTGCATTCATTTGTGTAATATTTAATTCCTCCTTAGTACCGTTATAATTGTTTTTTGTTTGCGTGAGGGATTGAAGTAAGTGTTTGAGCTCTTTATTTTATTCAAAAATGAAAGCGAGTACGGAAAGCCCGACCTCCGATTGTTCTATCGGAGGTCACGCCCAATTAATTATTTTGATAACTCTAACATGCGTTCTATTGGCACTAGTGCTTTTACTCTAATATGTTCTGGTACTTTAATTTCTGGTGATTCATTTTTTAAACAATTGTACAGTTTTTCTAATGTATTCACCTTCATATACGCACACTCGCTACAGGCACACGTATTGTCCTCTTTTGCTGGTGCTGGAATTAATTCTGTCCCTGGCACTTCTTGTTGCATTTTATATAAAATACCAGCTTCTGTTGCGACTATAAAACTGTCTTTTGGATTTTGTTTTACATAATTAATCATACCAGCAGTTGACCCCACATATTCTGCAGTTTTAATAATATGCATTTCTGATTCTGGATGCGCAATAATTTTAGCATGTGGATATTCAGCATGTAACTTCAATAATTTTTCTATTGAAAAGGCTTCATGCACCACACAAGCACCATCCCACAATAACATATTTCTACCTGTAATGTGATTAATGTATGTTCCTAAATTTCTATCGGGCGCAAAAATTAAAGGTTGTTCTTTTGGAAAAGAATTTACAATTTTTTCTGCATTTGATGATGTACATACAATATCACTCAGCGCTTTAATCTCGGCCGAACAATTAACATAGGTAATTACTTTATGGTTTGGATGTTCGGCTTTAAATAGTTTGAAATCTTCTGTCGGTATAGATTCTGCCAACGAACATCCTGCTTCTAAATCTGGTAATAAAACCATTTTATTTGGACTTAAAATCTTAGCCGTTTCTGCCATAAAATGAACGCCTGCAAATACAATAATATCAGCATCTGTTTTGGCCGCCACTTGCGACAAGCCTAAGCTATCACCAACATAATCGGCAATATCTTGAATGGCGTCTTCTTGATAGTAATGCGCTAAAATTACCGCATTTTTCTCTTTTCGTAATTTATTTATTTTCTCTACAATATTTGACATTGACTTAATCTTATGTTCTGTTTATTTTTCAATTCTAATTCTACTGTCTACAGCTATAATACTGTCCACATTTCCAAATAATGGATTCATATCCATTTCTTGAATTTCTGGCGCTACCTCTACTAAAGCAGACACTTTCTTAATGATATCCACAAATATTGACTCATCAATACCTCCATTACCTCTAATTCCTTCAATTAGTTTATAGCCTTTTAAACTTTTAATCATTCTATAGGCCTCTTCATCCGTTATTGGAGAAATACTAGCCGATACATCTTCCAGTACTTCAATAAAAATTCCACCTAAGCCACAAAGTACAGCATGGCCAAAGCCTTGTTCTTTTATTACACCAACAAACAATTCTACACCTGAATTCATATTTTGAACCATGACTGACACAGCACCTTCAATTTTCATTAAATTGTCATAAACCGTCATTGCCATTTCTGTTGAATCAATGTTTAAAACAACACCTCCTACATCCGTTTTATGAACCGGTCCCACCACTTTCATTACGATTGGAAACTTAAAATCATCCAACTCCTTAATTAATTCTTGCTTAGTTTCAACCACCAATTCTTTTACTCTTGGAATTTCAGCAGCATCTAATAAACTAGCTACATCTGTTGGTGATAAGAATCCTGATTCTGCACTATCAATTATATATCTAATTTTGGTAACATCAACTATCGTCTTTTTGTCCGATTCGCTGATTGGCTTTGGTGTGAAATACACTTCAGGTAAAGAATTACCTAACATAACTTCATCTGGAAAATTGACATTACCTCTATCCAAAAAGGTTTGAATTTCCTTCCTTGCATTAATTAAAGATGGTAAAACAGGAAAAATTGGTTTTGAACAAATATCAAGTTTTACACTTAGGACATTATAAACATCTGCCACATTAAATAATCCTGGCGATCCGAACACAACAATCATAGCATCAATATTGTCAAATTTATGCTCACAATAATCTATAATAATACCTAATTGTTCGGCTGTTCCTGTCGCTAAAAAATCTATAGGATTAGCTACAGAAGATCCTTTATGTAAATAATCTAAAAGTTTTATTGCATTCTCACCCTTAATTTCAGGAACATTTAATCCGCCTTTTGTTAAAGCATCCGCTAACATAACGGCTGACCCACCAGCATGCGTAATAATTGCAATATTCTTACCTTTTAATTCTTTATAATTAAAAATTGAGGCTACACTTATTAATTCATCACGACTACTACAATATACAATACCTGCTTTTTTAAATAAAGCCCTTACAATCATGTCTGAACTAGCAATTGCACCAGTATGAGATTCTGCCGCACGACTTCCTGCTTCAGTACTACCCGCTTTTATAGCCGCAATTCTAACACCCTTTTTAATTAATGATGTGGCGTGTTTTAATAACTTTTTAGGGTTTTTAATTGTTTCTAAATACAATAACTTGATTTTAGAATCAGTTTCTGGATTAAAATTGTTGTCCATATATTCCAACACATCTTCTACTGATGTTTGGGCTGCATTTCCTACTGAATAAATGTTAGAGAACTTAAGCCCTAAACCAATTCCAGCTTCCATAATAAATACAGCAGTCGCGCCTGAGCTGGAAATTAAATCACATCCATCACTATAAAATTTGGGAATAGGTGTTGTAAAAATACCATTGTAGTTTTGATTTAATATACCAATACAGTTAGGACCAATTAAACATGCTTCATTATCATTAATTAACTCGACTATTTTATTTTCAGCTTTGACACCTAAATCACCTGCTTCACCAAACCCTGCTGATAAAATGATAAAAGCTTTCGTGTTTTTTGTTTCAATCAATTCTTTAATTACATCATAACACAATAATGCTGGAATAACAATAATTGCTAAATCAACATTAGATAAACCTTTCACAGATTCAAAACAATCTAACTCCTGTACATTCCTTTCTCTTGGGTTTACAACAAATAAATTTCCTTTGAAAATTCCGTCCAATAAATTCTTTACTATTTTACCGCCTGGTTTCATCACATTATTGGAACCACCAACTACTACAATACTTTTTGGATTTACTAATTGAGTGTTTATCATTCTATTTTATAAATTGAATACAAAAATAGATATAGTTCAAAAAGGATAGAATGATGAAAATCATATAAAAATCAGATTATTTGTTATTCAAATTCTATGATTTACATCATAAGACAGATACATAATTGCTTATAATTTTGCATCTAATGAAAAATAAAACAGGTAATAGAATTGTAATTAGTACACTAATACTTTTATTCATTGGTTACAATTACAATCTATACATCAATAATACAAGCGCTAGTAGTAAAGTCTCCTTATCTAATGAAGCTTTAAAAGGCCAGAAAATTTGGCAAGACAATAATTGCACAGCTTGCCATCAACTTTATGGTTTAGGAGGATATTTAGGTCCTGACTTAACAAACATAGCTTCAAATCCAACAAAAGGAATTGAGTATGCAAAATCATTTTTTAATAGTGGGATCAAGTCTATGCCTAAATTTAATTTCACAGAAAATGAAAAGAGTGATTTAGCTAACTTTTTAAATCAAGTCGATCAAACTGGCTTCTATCCAAACAAAAATGCAGAATTTAATTATAGCGGTTGGGTAGATATAAAATACAAATAATAAAATTATGAAATACAATTTCTCTCTAGGGTTCATAATCCTTGGATTATGCGCACTAATTTTTGGTGCATTAATTGGTCTTTTAAGTTCAATTGTATACATATATCCTGATTTTTTAAAATCAATAATTCCATTTAATCAACTAAGACCTTTACATACTACAACCGTAGTTTCTTGGATAATTTTAACCGCAACTGGTGGTTTATATTTTTATATTTCAAAAATTGAAAAAATAAAACTATTCTCTGAAAATTTAGGTAGATTACATTTAGTAATATTTGTATTAACCGGTATTGGTATCCTATATTCATTATTTTCTGGGAAGATGGGTGGTCGTGAATATCTTGAGTTTTTTCCTTTATTGACGATTCCTGTTTTAGTAGGATGGATTCTATTTGGCTTGAACTACTTCTTAACTATGACAACTAAAATAAAGAACTGGCCAGTTTATTATTGGATGTGGGGAACAGGGCTAGTCTTTATGGTGTATCATTTATCTGAAGCTCATTTTTGGATTTTTAATGAAATAAGAGGAGATTTTATAAAGGATTTAACTATTCAATGGAAGTCTTATGGATCATTCGTTGGTAGTTGGAATTTGTTAGTATATGGTACTGTTATTTACTTAATGTCAAAAATTAAAGGGGATGATAGTATTGGTAGAGGTAAAACTGCCTTCTTTTTCTATTTTTTAGGGTTAACCAATCTAATGTTTGGCTGGGCACATCACACCTATATAATCCCGACCCAACCATGGATTAGATATGTAGCCTATGTTGTAAGTATGACTGAATGGATTATATTTATACATATTGTATATAATTGGAGTAAATCAATATCTAAAGAAAAAAAGAAATTGAATTTTTTAACCTATAAGTTTATTATCGCAAGTGAAATATGGGTATTCTTGAACTTAGTTCTTGCTTTATTTATGTCTATTCCGACATTTAATTACTTTATGCACGGAACACATATTACTGTTGGGCATTCTATGGGAACAACAATAGGCATTAATACAACTATTCTTTTTGCATCTGTTACATATATAATTTCTAAGCTTTCAAAAAATAACACTCTAGAGCAAAACAAATTTGTTAAGTCTGGATTTTATATTTTTAATATTTCACTACTATTATTTTGGCTTGTTTTAATCACAGGTGGGATTTATAAGGCTATTTGGACGTCTAATTCAGAAAACACTTCATTTAGTAGTTTACAAGAATCTTCCAATTCTATATACATTACTTTTATAATTGCAGGTACAATATTATTTACAAGTTTACTTATGTTAACATTACCTATGCTTAAAAAATTAATCGGTTTAATGATCGAAAAAAATAGCCTTATGATTTAAAACATAATTATTCTATGACCTAAGTCATAAAGCTATATGTCTAATATACATAATTTTGTCTCATAAAAACAAAACAATGAAATTAGATAATATAACAATAGACACAATGACAGTTGCGGAAATAGTAACTGAAAACATTAGAACAGCAGACGTATTCAAAAATAATGGTATCGATTTTTGCTGTGGAGGAAATGTATTAACAAAAGATATTTGCAAGAAAAAGAATATTGATTACAATAAATTGAAAGAAGACATTCTAAGCTTGAACGAAACTGGTAATACGAGCCATGATTTTAACAATTGGGATTTAGATTTTATGGTTGATTTCATTATGAATACTCATCATAAATATGTTGTTTCTGCAAATGAATTAATTATTCAATATTCAGACAGAGTTGCAAGCGTACATGGAAAAAGTCATCCTGAAGTAGTTAGAATCAATGAACTATTTCACACTTTAGTTAATGAGTTAACGTCTCATATGCAAAAGGAGGAAGTTATTCTATTTCCATTTATTAAGCAAATTTCTGAAGCCAAAAAAACTGGTACTCAATTAACTCCAGGGCATTTTGGAAGTATTCAAAATCCAATCAATATGATGGAAGCTGAACATGAGGGTGCTGGAGATATTATTAAGGAATTAAAAGAGTTAACTAATGACTTTACACCTCCAGCTGATGCATGTAATACATTCAAAGCTTTGTATTCTAAATTAGAGGAGTATCAAAATGATTTATTCCAACACATTCATTTAGAAAACAATATTTTATTTCCAAAGGCAATAAAATTAGAGCAGGAATTATTAAGTTGAACTAACATTAAAGCCTCTGAATTATAAATTCAGAGGCTTTTCTATAAATACCATTTGAATTTTGAATAAAGCAAATATTAAAATACCATCTTGTGTAGATTGTAAGAACGAATCTAATATTTTTTGTACGCTATCGAGAAATGAAAAAGACGAATTAGGCGCAAATAAAGTCAATAATTTCTATAAAAAAGGTCAAACTATTTTTTATGAAGGTAATCAGTCACATGGCTTATTCTGTATTTATTCAGGGAAAATAAAATTATCAAAACTAAGTGAAAACGGTAAAGAACAAATCATAAGATTAGCAAAAGAAGCTGATATATTAGGTTATCGTTCATTATTTAGTGATGAACCTTATCAAGCTACAGCTGTTGCACTTGAAGATTCATTTGTTTGTTTACTCCCTAAAGATAAAGTCTTTAATCTATTAAAGACGAATCCAAAAATGTCTTGGAAAACATTATTATTACTATCTAATGATTTAAAAAAGGCAGAAAACCATTTAACAAATCTTGCTCAAAAAACGGTTATAGAAAGAATTTCTGAGGCCTTATTATTATTACATTCTACATTTGGATTTGAAAATACAACTCGCATTTTGGATGTTAGATTAACCCGAACTGAAATTGGAGAAATAGCCGGTACAACAACAGAAACAACAATACGTACTTTAGCAAAATTAAAAAAAGAAGGTTTAATTGTTCTAGATGGAAAAAAAATAGGAATTCCAAATATTTCGAATTTAGCAAATGCCGCAAAAATATATGATTAAAAAAAGGCAATCACTATTGTGATTCCCCTCCTAACTAAGCTTTAAATATTATTTATTATGCATTTTCCATAATTTATAACGACCTGCAATGCTAATTATTTTTTTAAATCCTTTTTACATTAAAATTAATCTTGCTAAGTAACCTCTAAGTCCTTTTGTCCAGGGTAGTAACCAACTGTATAACCAGTAGTATTTTAATACCTTCTTATAAGGAATGTTGTGTTTGTCAAGCAAGCTTTGATGTATGTCATGTTCTAGCTAATGTATAGTTAAACATTTTTAAATATGATTTTAATAATTTACCAACACCTGTTAATAACTTAAAACTGAACATAAATTAAAATTTTGGAATAATTAATGTAGATTCAGCATTCAAAAGATACATTATGAAAAAATTATTATTAATCTCACTTTTATGGATTGGCTTTTCAGCTTTCTGTCAAGAAGAGGATTTAACACCTGAAGAAATTCAATACAGCGATTCAATCGCAAGTCTTAATGAAGTAAATTCAGCCATCCAAAAATCTCAAGAAACTTTTAATGCTGGTATTAGTTTAATAAAATCTAACAAATATACTGAAGCTATTAGTAAATTTTCTGAAGCTATTACTGCAGATCCAAACTTTACTCCTGCTTATTATAATAAAGCGATTGCTGAAAACAAGGCTGAAAACTATAAAGCAGCTGTAAAAACATTAAATATCCTAACTCAAAAAAAGCCTAATTATGACAAAGCCTACTTTCAAAGAGGAATAGCATACCAAGGCTTGAATGATTATTTAAAATCTGAATTAGATTTTCAAAAATCAATTGAATTAAATCCGAAAAATCCAAAAGCATATTATAACTTTGGTACTCTAAAGTTTTTACAGAAGGATTATAATTCTGCTATAAAACAATTTACTAAGACAATTGCATTAGATGATAATAATGCCTATGCATATAATGACAGAGGTTCGTGTTATAGAATGTTAGGAAAATATAATGAAGCAATCAAAGATTACGAAACTGCTTTAAATAAAAATGAAAAATTAGCTTTTGTTTTAAACAATATTGGAAGTACAAAAACTAAATTAAAACAATTTGACTTAGCATTAAAAGCATTTAACAGAGCAATAAGTATTGACCCTAACTTTTATTTAGCTTACAACAATAGGGGGGTAACTCAGTTAAAACAAGGTAATCTAACGGCTGCTTTGAATGATTTTTCTAAATGTATTGAAATTAACCCTCAATATGCTCCTGCCTATAGTAACAGGTCTGGTGTAAAATTCAAAAAAGAAAACTATAAAGGCGCTGAAAAAGATGCCTCAAAAGCTATTAAAATTAATTCAAAATTAGCGGATGCCTATGTAAACAGAGGTTTAGCCAGAGAAATGCAAAGAAACATGAATGGAGCGTGTCAAGATTGGCATAAGGCCAGAGAACTAGGATCTGAATTAGGAAAAAATTATCAATCAACTAACTGTTCAAACTAAACACTATGAAAAAGTATTTATTAATAATATCATTTACGTTAAGTTTAATTTCTTTTGGACAAGAAGTCGAATTCAAAAGTTCAAACTTTAAAGGTAATAAGGAAGGCTTCAAAAAAGCAAAAGTAGAAATGGAATTAGGAACTGAATTATATTTAGTTGGAAATGAAGCTGTATTTTTAGTAAGATCTCCTGGACTTAATTATAAAAAAGCATTAATCCACTTTGAGAAAGCATATACTTTTAATCCTAAAAGTGCAGATGTTAATTTTAAAATTGGTGTATGTTATTTTTACTCTTCAAACAAAGCTGAATGTATTACTTACTTTAAAGAAGCTTATAAGTTAAACCCTGAAACAGATCCTTTTATGGAATACTACATGGGAGTTGCACAACAACTTAACGGCGATTATAAATTGGCTAGCAAATCTTATATTAGATTTGAAACAAATTACAAAAAAGCAGACAACTTCAATAAATTCGTCAAGAAAAGAAAAAGAGAATGTTTATTTGCACTTAAAAAAGAAGCAAATCCTGAGCGTGTTTGGGTAGATAATCTAAGTGAAGTTAATACAGAATATAATGACTTTGCACCAACTATTACAATGGATGGTGAAGAACTTGCATTTACATCAAACAGACCAAATGGACACACAGAAAATGAAGTTGGTGAGTATGATAATGATATATACGTTACTTCTTTTGAGAATGGAACATGGAAAAAACCAACTGCTGCAAAAGGAGCTATTAACTCAGACAAAGATGATCTGTCTAATAATTTTTCATATAACGGAGTAAAAATGTTAATCAGTAGAATGAATGAAGCAGGCAACTTTGATATTTATGAAACTTTTTTAAATGGAGATACTTGGGCGAAACCAGTTAACTTTTCTAAAAATATCAATTTACAATCAAATGAGTTATATGCTTCATATAATCATCAAGATGATAAAGTATATTACGCAAAGCAAACATCAGGAAGTAAGAATGGATATGATATTTACTATTCTGGTGTGATCAACAGAATGGCTAGGAAATATGGAACACCAAGAAGAATTACATCTATATCAAGTGGATTTAATGACGGGCCAATATACTTACATCCTGATGGTGTCACTATGTATTTTTCTTCTGAAGGGTTTAATTCAATGGGGGGATTTGATATTTTCATGGTAAAAAAGAAAGGTACTGAATGGGGGAAACCAATAAATTTAGGATACCCAATAAATACACAATATGATGACTTTTTCTTTGCTTCTTCTGCAAACGGAAAATATGCTTATATAACTTCTAATAGAGGAGATACAAAAGGTGGACAAGATATCTACAGAGTTACATTTTGGGGTCCTGAAAAAGAGCCAGCTACTAGCGTTGAAGATTATTTACTAGCTTCTATAGCTAAACCAATTAATGATCCTGTATTAGCAAGTGAAGTTAAAGTAACGAAATCGATTAACTTAACTGTATTTAAAGGTAAAACAATTGACGCTTTAACCAAAAAACCTATAGAATCAATAATCGAAATTACTGATAATAAAACAGGTAATATTATTGAAACATTTACGACTAACTCTGTTACTGGAAAATTCTTAATTTCATTAAAATCTGGAGCTAATTATGGGATTGCGGTTAAAACTGATGGTTATTTATTTCATTCGGAAAACTTTGATATACCAAGTGGAAGTGCATACAATTTAGTAAATAAAACAATTGAATTAAAAAACATAAAAGTAGGAAGTAAAATTGCGTTAAGAAATATATTCTTTGATACTGGGAAATCAGAAATAAAGTCAGAATCTAATGCTGAATTAGAAAGATTAGTAAAACTTTTAAAAGATGTTCCAAGTTTGAAAATTGAATTATCAGGACATACAGATAACACTGGTTCAGCTAATGGAAATATAAAACTATCTCAAGACAGAGCAACTGCAGTTGTTTCTTACCTATCCACCAATGGAATTTCAAAAAGTAGATTAACTGCCATTGGATATGGAGACAGTAAACCTATTGCTTCAAATTCAACAAATGAAGGAAGACAACAAAACAGAAGAACTGAATTTGAAATAAAAGCCAATTAAAACTTAATTCTAAACAAAGTAGAATAATAAAAAGTCTTTTCATACCTTTAGCATATGCATCCAAAATTAAGTAATAAAATAATTATCATTTTAGTTATCCTAATAGTCGGATGGCTATTCATTAGAATAGTGAAATTATTAATTCCATTAGTATTAATGGCTATTGTAATTGGATGGATTTGGGATGTATTTGACTCTAAAAAAGGTGGCGGAAATAAGTATGATAAATATCAAGAGTATTAAAAATACAAACTATACTTTTAATATCTTTATTTGAGACCTCATTTGCTTGGAACGAAATATTAACCAAATACAATTCTCTAAACAATAATTTTAACACTTTCAATTTAACTGAGACCTCTTCCCAACCGCTATCTAAAAATAAGTAGAATTGACGATAAAATAAAATCTAATTGTTTATTATATTAAACAGTAACGAATACACCTCCATCACCAATTAATACAAAACTTTATTAACTACCTCAATATCAATCATATAAATTCTTGATTTCTTGATAAATGCCCTAGATGTCCTTTTACTCCTAAACGTCACTTAATACATCAAATTCTAATTTTGGAAACTAATTACACCACACAAAACTTCACCCTCTAATTGAACTATTCCAATCCCTTGACTTAATAGCAGAAATACTCAAAATCCATAAAAATTAGTGAATTTTCTAAGAATAACTAACTATCAGACATATAACTTAACATAAGAAATACCAAAAAAAATCACCAATAAATTTTAATTTATTGGTGATTCATAAAAGTTATTATTATTTAAATATTAATGCTTTACAAACTTAGTTGTTTTAGATAAGTTATCAGCAGTTAATCGAACAATGTAAGTTCCTCTCGAGAATTCAGAAGTATTAATTGAAAGTGTATTAGTACCTTCATTTAAATTAATTTTATTAATATTTTGTACAATTTGGCCAGATAAATTAAAGATTTGAATTGTTACATTTGAACTAGATTCTAAATTAAAAGAAATTGTTCCAAAATCGACAACTGGATTCGGGTAGACTAATATATCTGCTTCAAACATTTTAGACTCTAAGTTATCTTGAGCTTCTTGAACTCCTAAGTAAGTTGTTGTACTCCAAATACCCCTACCGTGCGTTCCTGCATAAATTTCACCAGGTACATAACATCCTTCATCCCAAGTTCTCCAGTTTTGTCCTAAATCAAATACCGGTGTATTTCCAAAGTCACCTGAAACGTTTTCCCAAGTCGTTCCACCATTTTCAGTTAAGAACACTCCAAAATCACAACCAACTAGAATAATATTTGAATTATCTCTATCCATTACACAACTATAAAATGGTGTTCCTGTAGAAAAGGGCATATCACCAGTGATTGTAGTAAAGTTAATATTCGTACCTTGAGTTGCGGTTGTTGTTCTTTGAATATTATTAAACGTTCCTCCATAATTTCCTAATGTAACAATCAATTGATCAACATTCTGCTTATCAGAAGATAATCCAGTCACATATTTACCACCAAAAGACTTTACTAATTCAAATGTTGTAAAGTCTGTTATAGAAGATTCTACATTTGGATCTGGAGAATAAACATCTGCCAATCCAGAAACTCTCCAAACTTGACCTTCAGAAGTCCCAACAAATAAGTGATTGCCATCTTTAGAAAATTCCATTGCAGTTACTGTTCCTAACATATCTTGATCAGCAACTTGTAAAAAACCATCATGATTTGCTGCCAATCTTAATGAATTTCTTGTTAACCAAACCCCTTCAGATTCTCCTAAACCTAACGCAAACCAAGATTGAACTGGATCTATTACTCTAATAGTATC
>Ga0256845_1000193_pt1 | contig 56540 bp, 53 predicted proteins | sample RiftiametaG_FD_189101 | JGI IMG/M metagenome (GOLD analysis project Ga0256845, IMG submission 189101) | Tube worm associated microbial communities from hydrothermal vent at the East Pacific Rise, Pacific Ocean - Riftia | ecosystem: Host-associated > Annelida > Integument > Unclassified ...
TTTCAGCTAAAGTGAATAATCTTAATTGTTCGTTTAAGTCTTCAGTTAAAGTAGCTGTAAATAATAACTCTTCAACTGTTAAAGTATCAGGGTTAGAAACAGACAATGCTTTTAACTCTTCATCAGAAAAACCAGTTTGATCATAAACAGTTACCATTTCAGCACGACGTAAAGAAGGGAAAATGTTTTTGTCTAAGTAAGTAAAAGTCTTACCCATGTCTCTCATTGCTTGCTCTCTGTCAGAAGGACTAGAAATAGTTTCCAATACACGTAGAACTAAGTTTTTATCATCCTCGTTCATTGTTGAGTCTTTCTCTAAAGCAATTTTGAAACCATCGTAATCTTCACCAGAACCTTTTAATTGGTACATTCCATCAGTTTGGATTGTATCATTTTTAGCTTTCTTAGCGATTTTTACTGAAGATTCTTTTGCCGAATTTGCACGATCAGTAGAAAGAGTATTGTTCTTATCTTCTTCGCCTTCAGGAGAAGCATAACCTGTAATGTTTACAGACTTGATTTCAACTTTTGCATCAGATTGAGCATTAGATAAAAATGCTTCGTATGCTTTGATGTCGTCATCTTTTAATTCTTTTGACTTAACAACAGATTTTCCCTTATCGTAATTGATAACAGCTGTAAAATTCTCTTCAGTAACACGTTGGAATTCATCCTTAGCAATAATTACTTTGAAATCTTTATTAACCAATAATGGTGTAATAATCGTTGCATCAGCAATTTTTGTCTCAGGAATATCTCCTTTCTCTTTTGTTCCTTTGTATATCTTACCAGTAGCTGTTAACTCACTAGCTTCCATGTCTGGAGTATAAGCAATTACATCTGTATATGTAATAGTGCCACCAGCTTTGTATTGAATAACTTCACCGTTACCAGTTGCTTTCTCACCTTGAACTCTTAATGGTTTAAGTGCGTGAGTTCCATACATTGGAACAATTTCAGCAGCAGCTTTTTTGTTGATTCCTTTCTCTGGGAAAGTAATGTCAACTTTAATTCTTACTGAATCACCGTGCATCTCTAATGGGTCTGGTGTTGCAGTGTATTCAACTTCTTTTAATAGGTTACATCCTGTAGCGAAAACTCCAGAAGCAACTAAGAGTGTTAAAACTTTTACGGTTTGCTTTTTCATAATACGTTTAATAATAGTCTAATTCAAATTTCAATTGCAATAATACACAAAATTGTTAATATATTAAAGACTTTGAAACTTCAATTTTACTTTTTCAAAGAAATAGATGTTTTTAAACGTTTTATCCACGTAGAATCGGGACTGTTTTTCTTCAGTTGAGAAATGGTTAATTGTGTAATAGGATCAAGTGTGTTTTTTGCAATTTCTTCCAATGGAAATAAAACGAAATTCCGTTCCCGAAAATGAAGATGAGGCAATGTCAATTCTTTCGATTCAATGATTTTATTCTGATAGAGTATAATGTCAATGTCAATCTTTCTTGATTCGTATTCTCCGTGTTTAGTCTTAACTCTTCCAAGCTCGTTCTCAATGAGCTGATTTGTGTGAAGTAAGTTGGTTGGACTTAAGTCTGTTTCAATCTCAATGCAACAGTTATTGAATAATTCATCGGATTCAAATCCCAAAGCTTCTGTCTCGTATAAAGAAGATATTGCAATAACGTTACCAACTTTAGAATCGATCAGTTGAATAGCTTTAGAAATAATATGGGTTTTATCACCAATATTTGAGCCTAAACTAAGGTGTACGGTTCTTATTTCCATTCAAATGTCTGGATGAAATGGTCTAGGTCAACTTGAAGGTAATCTAGTGTTGGTTTCAACGAATCGTAATTTGGTGTGGAGTTAAAGTAAACAACTCCACTGACGAAATGATTCACTGAGTCGGTTAAATAAAACTGAAAAGGAGAAGCAACATTGCCTTCTAATGCGAAAAAAGTACAATATACATTTGTTTCTGGTAGTAGAATTCTCTTATCATTAATTGCAGTAGCCTTGACTTTGTGTTCATCAATTTTATCATTAATGTAATTTACATAGGAAGAAAGCGGTTCTTCCATTTCGATGTAAGATAAATGCAATGAGCCATTGAGAGGGCCTAAATCGATATCTTTATGGCACGTTGTAAATCCGTCGGTTATTACTGGTTTTACGGTGTAAAAAGATGGGATTGAGAAAGTGTATTGACAGTCATCATTGAATGCTTCATATTTGTGTTCAGGCAATTCTAAACGTAAATATGTTGGAGGCTTTGGGATTCTTACATCATCCTCGCAAGCAAGAAAAGAGAATAATATTGAGAGAATGAGGAGCTTTTTCATAGGACTTATTTTCGGATAACTTTAACCATTTTTATTCGTCTTTTATCGCTTGATTCAATGATCAATTTTAATTCTCCAACTTCAATGAACTCATTGTTCATTAAAATTTTCCCAGCTTCTTCGATAATGAATCCACCTAATGTTTCTGCATTTTTACTGTCAAATTCATTTTCATTAATATCTAGAACCTTGATGAAATCAATGAGTGCCGTTTTCCCTTCGAATAAATATGTTTTAGCATCAATTTTTGTGTATTCTAATCGATCATTATCAAACTCGTCAGTGATATCACCAACGATTTCTTCGAGAATATCTTCCAAAGTGATGATTCCATTTGTCCCACCATATTCATCTGCAACTAGCGCAATGTGAACCTTTTTTTCTTGAAATTCTTTCAATAAATCGTCAATTTTTTTATTTTCTGGAACAAAGAAAGGAGGTCGGATTAAAGTAATCCAATCGACTTTTTCTTCTTTACCAATGAATGGAAGTAAATCTTTGATGAATAATATCCCGATAACTTTATCAAATGATTTTTCGTAAATTGGTATTCTTGAATGTCCACAATCAAGAATTATTTTCATTACATCTTCGAATAAAGTATTTTTTTCAATTGCCTTGACGTCCATGCGTGGCTTCATGATTTGTCGAACTTCCGTTTTTCCAAAATTTACAATTCCTTCAAGTATTTTGTGTTCTTCATCTTCGGAATTAGATTCTTTCGTTAATGCAAGGGCAGCTTCAAGTTCATCAGAAGAAATATCGACAGCTCCAGATTTAAATTTCCGTTGAATTATTTCAGAACCTTTTACAAGCAATGATCTGATCCATGATATTGGAGGAATCTTATTTAAAACGAACAGCATTGGACTCATCCTTTTACTAAATCCAAGGGCGTTTTTAGTGGCGTATATTTTAGGTATAACCTCGCCAAGTAGAAGAAGTACAAGTGTGATTAAAATTGCTTCCAGAAGGAAACGTAAGCTCTCGTTAAGCTCGGAGTTTCCATATAGTTTATTCAGTAATGCGCTAGAAAGAATAACTATTCCAACATTTACAAAATTGTTCGCAATGAGTATTGTCGCTAAAAGTTCTTTAGGGATTCGTAGAAGTTTTGAAACAGATTCTGCATTCTTACTAGTGTCTTCTTTCAAATTTTCTTTGTCAATCGGACTAAGGGAGAAAAAAGCAGCCTCAGACCCAGAAATTAGAGCTGACATTAAAAGTAAAAATAAGAGAACAACTGACATGATAATTTCAGCTGTTCCAAAGCCAGCAGTGATTAGTTCTTTAAGGGGCAGAATACTCGGGGGTTCCATTGGGATCATCGAATTGGAGGTAGATTAAAAAGGGAGGTTGGTTGAGTCGTTTTTAATAATCACATCCACTTTAGAAGGTGATTCAGGTGTTCCTTCTGAATTATATGGAGCTTGTGATGTGTTTTTTTGATGGTCAGGACGAGATAATATACTCAATTCATCTGCAATTATTTCTGTTGTGTATCGAGTAATGTTCTCTTTGTCTTGCCAAGATCTTTTCCGAAGCTTACCTTCGATGTAAACTTTTTGCCCTTTCTTTACATATTTCTCAACGATTGCAGCTAATCCTCTCCATACTACAACGTCATGCCATTCAGTATTAGTTACTTTTTGTCCCGTATTTTTATCGGTGTAAGATTCTGAAGTTGCGATTGAGAAATTTGCTACAACAGCACCGTTTTCAAGATGTCTGACTTCAGGGTCCTTCCCTAAGTTTCCAATTAGAATAACTTTATTCACTGTACCGGCCATTGTTTTTTTAATAAATGTAAAGAAAAATTAGAACAAATGTATGGTTTCTTTTAGATATTTATCAATTAAACGTGGAATTGGGTAGTCATTTAATTCGGAGATTAAAATCTTTTTCCATTTCCCGTGTTCTATTGATGGAATTGAATCAATGTGGTGAAAAATTGCATGTATTTTTTGATGGCTGAGAATGTGTACGATTTCGGATGATTCAAATTGTTGTTTCCTCCAGGTTTTTTTTTCACTTACAGTAATTTCTTCATTTGTTTCGACCATTGGGAATTGATATAAGTTTTGCCAAATATCTTTTTCTGTCCGTTGTTCTATATAGATGTGTTTCTTGTTCTTGAAAATAAGGAAATGAAAATAACGTTTTTTGACTTTAATTTTCTTCTCTTTTACAGGTCGTGAGTATATAGTGTCATTTGCATGAGATAAACATTTGACGAAAAGCGGACATTCATTGCATTTTGCAAGTTTTGGGGTGCATATCAGAGCACCTAATTCCATAATAGCTTGATTGTGTTCTCCTGGAGCACAATTGTCAATCAGTCCGTCTGCAAGTTCTTGAAATAATTTTTGTCCTTGGGAGCTGTCAATAGGTGTTGATATGTCAAAAACTCTACTCAATAATCGATAGACATTTCCGTCTACAACGGCTTTGTTTTCATTGAATGCAAAAGAAGAAATTGCTGCTGCGGTGTATTTTCCTACGCCTTTTAATGATAGAATGTCTTTGTGGTCAGTAGGGAATTCTCCATTGAAATTGTCTCGAATTCTTTTTGAGGAAAAATGCAAATTTCGAGCTCGGCTATAGTACCCCAATCCTTGCCATAGGTTAAGAATTTTTTGTTCGTCAGCGTTTGCTAAGTCATTTACGGTAGGAAATTCTTTAACGAATTTAAGGTAGTACGAAGTTCCTTGTTGAACTCGTGTTTGCTGCATGATAATTTCGGAAAGCCAAATGTGATATGCATTTTTTGTTCTTCGCCAGGGTAGGTCTCGTTTATTTAGTCTATACCAATCCTGAATTAATAGGGAAAAATCGGTCATTCAAAGAAATTTTTAAATTTTGTAACGAAAGTAGCTTAATTATTCAAAATAGAAGTCTATTTTTGCAGTCTTAAAATTGAGAAAAAAGTAATAAATAACATAAAATCAAAGGGATATGACTAAAGCAGACATCGTTTCAAATATTGTAGAAGAAACAGGTTTAGAAAGAGCAGAAGCGTTAAAAGCAGTTGAATCATTTATGACAACAATTAAATCATCTTTATCTAAAGGTGATAACGTTTATTTAAGAGGGTTTGGGAGCTTTATAGTGAAAGAAAGAGCAGAGAAAACAGGTCGTAATATTTCTAAAAATACAGCGATAATTATTCCTGCACATAACATTCCTTCATTTAAACCAGCAAAAACTTTTGTTGAAGACGTAAAGGAAAATGTGAAAGTGAAGTAAAATTATTTGATCAAATGAGGTTAAATTCATTTGATTTTGTTATTTTTGCACTCTTACTTTTGAAAGTGAGTCCTGATGTTTAGTTTTAATAGCAGGAAATAAAAAGATTTTAACAATATAAAATATAACGATATGCCAAGCGGTAAAAAAAGAAAAAGACATAAAATGTCAACACACAAGCGTAAAAAAAGATTAAGAAAAAATCGTCACAAGAAAAAGAAATAGAATTTTCTTTTATATAGATTTTTTGAAAAACTTAGTAGATTCTTCTACTAAGTTTTTCTACATTTTTAAGTTACACTTTAAATAAAGCTTTCGTGGGTTTAGAATTAGTAGTCGATACCAGAAAAAAAGGTACATGGCTTGCTTTACTCAATGATGGGAAGCTTATTGAGTTGCACCAAGAACAAGGGGGGGATAATGCGTTTTCTGTAGGTGATGTTTACCTAGGGAAAGTACGTAAAGTTGTGCCCAGTTTGAATGCCTCATTTGTAGATGTTGGATATGAAAAAGATGCTTTTTTGCATTATTTAGATTTAGGTCCACAGTATACTTCACTTAATAAGTTTTCTCGTGAAACATTGCGTGGTAAGCAAAATGTAGCCGACCTCCAATATTTTAAATTGGAGAAAGATATTCCGAAGGATGGTAAGATTACAGAAACCATTTCTGCTTCGGCACCTATATTGGTTCAGGTGGCAAAGGAACCAATATCTTCTAAAGGTCCTCGTCTAACTGCTGAGATTACTCTTGCAGGTAGATACTTGGTTCTTGTTCCTTTTTCAAATAAAGTGTCAATTTCTCAGAAAATTAAAGATTCTGAAGAAAGAGATCGTTTGAAAGATGTTATGCGTACAATAAAACCAAAGAATTTTGGTGTAATTATTCGTACCGTTGCTGTTGGGAAGAAATTAGAACAATTGGACCAGGATTTAACCAGTTTGGTTGAAAAATGGGGAACAATACATGAGAATTTAATCAATGCTAAGCCTCCTAGACGTATTTTAGGGGAAATTGATAAAACATCATCGATTCTTCGAGATTTATTGAATGCAGATTTTACAAACATTCATGTGAATGACCAAGATATGTATGAATCTCTTAATACCTATGTGACAGATATTGCACCTGGTAGAGAGAAAATCATTAAGAAATACGATGGTAAACTTGATATTTTTGAGAAATTTGGGGTAAGTAAGCAAATTAAAGCTCTTTTTGGAAAAAAAGTACCGCTCCCAAGTGGTGGATATCTGATTATTGAACATACTGAAGCGATGCATGTTGTGGATGTTAACAGTGGTAATCGTAAAGGAGCAGATGGTCAAGAAAGTAATGCATTGTCAACAAATCTTGAAGCTGCTAAGGAAATTGCTAGAGTTCTCCAGTTAAGAGATATGGGTGGAATTATTTGTATCGATTTTATCGATATGCATGACAAAGCCAATAACAAAGAACTTTTCCATACATTGAAAGATGCAATGAATAATGATCGTGCTAAACACAACATTATTCCTCCATCTAAATTCGGTGTTGTAGAAATTACTCGCCAAAGAGTACGTCCTCAGACAGATATTGTTACTGCTGAAACTTGTCCTACTTGTAATGGAACAGGAGATGTACAGGCTTCAATTCTCTTGGCTGAAGAAATTGAAAATAATTTAGATTATTTAATCAAAAGGAATGAGAAAGATATTGCTATCCTAGCTCATCCTTATTTGGCAGCATACTTTACTAAAGGTATCATGTCGATACAGGTTAAATGGTTCTTTAAGTACAAGAAATGGATTCCGGTTCGTGGATTGTCATCACAACATTTATTACAATATTCTTTTGTAAATAATAAAAATGAAGAGATTACACTCTGACAATGACGTCAGAGTGTAAATACTCTTTTCTTGAAGCCAAAGCTAAGTTAGAAGCTCTTTGTGCTTATCAAGAGAGATGTTCTTTTGAATTGAATTCAAAAATGTATGATTGGGGAATAGATTCTGAAGACAGAGATCGTCTTTTGGCTCATCTTATATCCTTTAATTACCTAAATGAAGAACGTTTTGCTGAAGCTTTTTGCTCCGGAAAAGTAAATATCAAAAGATGGGGGAGAGTTAAGATTCGACAACATCTGAAGCAAAAAAGAATTTCAGATTATTCAATAAAAAAAGGATTATCCTCTATAAATGAAGATACCTACTTGAAGAATATAGAACACCTTTCTGTCCAGAAAATAAATTCACTCTCGAGAGAAAAAAATAGCTATACGAAAAAGACAAAAGTATATCGTTTTCTTTCTTCCAAAGGATATGAAACGGAATTGATACGAGAGATCGTTGATGGTCTAATGGACAATTAAGCGTTTACTCTCTCGGATGGTATCTCCCAAGTAATCAATGTATTCTATTTGAATAAAATATATTCCCTTAGAGAAATAAATTGGAATTGATCCTGCATTTGAGTTGTAGAATGACTTAAATATAATCTCTTTACCTTTCGTGTCAATGATTTTAGCATTGAAAGAGGTGATTCTACGTCCATTCAGTCTAATATTGATGAATTCTCCATTGGATACAGGGTTTGGAGAGATTGAGATGTCTCCATTTGAACTTGTTGAGAATAAAGAACGATTGAAGTCAAGAAGAAACAACCCATTCTGTCTGTCGGAAATCAAAATTCTACCAGAGGGTAGCTCAGAATATACACCCCAAGCACCGTTTAGTTTGTAGGAATGTTGTTGAGGGTAAGTGTCGTAATGTGCAATTTCTTTAACTGAACTGTTTCTTAAATCATAAATTCTAAATCCTTCGTTGTAATAGGCAACAAAAGCAAAATTGTCGGTTAAAATAATATTATGCGGTACACTACCATTTTGTGTATTTGTACCAAATCGCTGTTTGATGGTAAGTATATTGTTTTCGTCGACAGTACATCTTTTTAATTTTTTACCATTTGTTTCATCGCCAAACACATAGGTTTTTCCATCTGGACTTAGCCATCCTTGGTGATTATAACCTTGGTCTTGGTATATCGCGATGTTTTGAATAAAAATGGGGGAGCTTGGGGTTGAAAAGTCATAAATTCGGAGCCCATCAAACCCGCAATTTAAGTAAGAAATATTGTTTCTAACATAAGCATCGTGAACTTCAGGAATGTCATTAGGACCAGAATAAACCAATGTAGGTGAAACCGGGTCTGAAATAGAGAAAACTTCCATTGATTTTTGCGAAAGTAAGGTTCCGTTTGATTTCGGAGTTATTAAACAAGCGTACAGTAACTCATTCTGAGGATCAATGAAAAGGTTGTGAACCTGAGCAAAGGTGGTATCGTTTTCGGCAACTAAAACAGCTGAATCTGGAAGGTAACTCAAATCAATAATTTGCAAACTACTCTCGCCTTCATCACAAACTGAATACAAAAAGTTTTTGTACGTTTTTAAATCTCGGTGAATAACTGATGTTGAACTGTATCTTCCTGCAATAAAATCAATTGCTTCGAATTTATTGTCAGTAATTTTAAAAAAATGAATTCCTTCCGTTGAACCGATGAATGCATATTCAATTCCATCTTTTTCATAGCCCCAGCAATCACTGTATCTTGCTTCAGAAGAATTGGAAAGTAAAGTGTCTGTTCTCCAATTGTCTAGAAAATTAACATTCAATGAACTTTGTCCCAATAAAGTGAATTGAACGAATATAATTACAAGAATGGAAAATGTACTTCTCAAAGGGCGTTTTTTCTTTAATTTTTGTTAATGTAAAGATAAAACAATCATTTGACATAATTTCATGATTTTTTTCTTGAGTTTTTTATTATTTTAGCGATACTTAAAAAAATGAATGTGTCAGACTCAATTGTAATCATACCAACTTTTAATGAAAAAGAAAACGTCGAAAGTATGGCTAGAAAAGTCATGTCTTTGGAAAAAGATTTTCATATTCTTTTTGTGGATGATTCATCTCCAGATGGAACAGCTGATATAATTCGTGTTTTACAAGAAGAATTTGTAGGAAGAATTCACCTGGAAGAACGTAAAGGTAAGCTAGGTCTTGGGACAGCTTATATTCACGGGTTTAAATGGGCAATTGATCAACAATATGATTTTGTTTTTGAAATGGATTGTGATTTTTCACATAATCCAGATGATTTAATACGATTATATGACGCTTGTAAAAATGGTGCTGATTTATCCATTGGTTCTCGTTATGTGAAAGGTGGTAAAGTCAAGAACTGGCCTCTAAAAAGGGTTTTGATGTCTTACTTTGCGAGCGTTTATGTTCGGATGATTCTTTTTATAGGAATAAAAGATACAACTGCTGGCTTTAAATGCTACAAAAGAAAGGTGTTGGAAACCATTAATCTTGATGGAGTCACATTTAAAGGATATGCTTTTCAAATTTGTTTGAAATATGCAGTAAAAAAACATAAGTTTAAAATAAAAGAAATTCCAATTACTTTTATTGATCGTGAATTGGGAGTTTCTAAAATGAATACAGGAATATTTAAAGAAGCATTTTTTGGTGTTTGGAAAATGCGAAGCATGGATTTATGAGTTATACTTTACTAAAGTCAGGAACGATTGTCAATGAAGGCAGTCAGAGAATTGCAGATGTTTTAATCAACAATGGAAGAATTGAGAAAATTGCTTCGTCGATTACTGCTGAGAATAACTATACTATTGTCGACGTAAGTGGGAAGTACATTCTTCCGGGTTGTATTGATGATCAAGTTCACTTTCGTGAACCAGGGTTGACTAAGAAGGCTAATTTGTATACGGAATCACGTGCAGCGGTTGCTGGCGGAATCACTTCTTTTATGGAAATGCCGAATACGGTTCCAAATGCTTTGACACAAGATTTGTTGCAAGATAAGTATGATTTAGCATCAAAATCTTCGATAGCGAATTATTCATTTTTCATGGGAGCTTCCAACGATAATGTTGAAGAAGTCTTAAGAACGAATGAAAGAGAAGTTTGTGGGATTAAAATTTTTATGGGCTCTTCTACTGGAAACATGTTGGTCGATAATGAAAAAACACTCGATAATCTTTTTTCTAAAGTTCCGATGTTGATTGCAACACATTGTGAAGACGAAGAAACAATTGTAGCAAATCTTGCAAAAGCAAAAGCTGAATTTGGTGAAAATGTTCCCATGGAACAACATCCAATTATTCGAAGCGAAGAGGCATGTTACTTGTCCTCATCTATGGCAGTAAGATTAGCGAAAAAACACGATACTCGATTACATATTCTACATATTTCAACGGCCAAAGAATTAGAATTGTTTGATGGTACTATTCCATTGAAAGATAAAAAAATTACCGCTGAAGCATGTATTCATCATCTTTGGTTTTCAGATGCAGATTATGCTGAAAAAGGTACCATGATAAAATGGAATCCAGCTGTTAAAAAAGCAAGTGATAGAGATGCAATTATGCAAGGAGTTTTAGATAATAAAATTGATGTTATTGCTACAGATCATGCTCCTCATACATTGGAAGAAAAACAAAATTCATACTTTAAAGCTCCTTCTGGAGGACCGTTGGTACAACATGGATTGTTAGCAATGTTAGACAAAGTTAAAGAAGGAAAGATAACGATAGAAAGAGTTGTAGAGAAAATGTCTCACGCTCCTGCTCAGTTGTTTAATATTGAAGAACGTGGTTTTTTACGAGAAGGGTATCACGCAGATATCGTTGTTGTTGATCCTGATGCAAGTCTTTTGGTTACCAAGGAATCATTGTTGTATAAATGTGGATGGTCACCGTTTGAAGGTTATGAATTCAGTAATGCAATTGACTCAACTTATGTGAATGGAAATTTAGTGTATACTAAAAATGGCATTGTAGAAGGAGTAACAGGTTCTCGTTTACTTTTTAATGTAAGGTGAGGTTTTCAATACTGATAACTTTCGTTTTAATTCTTTCTGCCTGCAGTAATAGAAAGGAAGAGATTGTTGAACGATTGCCTGAACCCGAGAATTTGATTCCTCGTCAAGAAATGACCTCAGTTTTACTTGAAATGGCAAAGTTAGAAGGATACATTCAATCACAATATGGATCCGTTGATAAATACCATAAGGTAATGCTGAAATCAGGAGATTCTTTATTGAGTACCTTCAATATTTCCCCCGATCAATATGAGAAGTCATTACTTTATTATGGTTCACGTCAAAGTTTAATGCAAGAAATAAACGACGATGTGTTGGATGAATTAACAAGAGAATTAGGTGAATTAGAGTCATCTTCAGATTCAACTCTTCAAGAGTAAAATCATTTATTCTTAACCTCTTTTACTTTCTGTATAATTTAGTTGCTTTTTTATTATAAGGAGAACATAGAGCTTACACAGAGGGTTTTAGAAATTTTACTTTAATGTTTCCCTTCTCTTTACTTCTTCCTATCCGGATTATTTTTCACAAACGAACTCCAACTTGTATTTTTACTTTTATTGTGCTCGCCAATTCCTTTTGAATAATGATGGCATACAGCAACGGCTAAACCATCTGTAGCATCTAATAATTTAGGGATTTCTTTAAATTTCAATAACTTTTGAAGCATGATGGCAACTTGTTCTTTGGAAGAAGCCCCAGATCCAGTTACAGCTTGTTTAATTCTACGGGGAGAATATTCTTCGAAAGGGACATTGTGAGAAAGTGATGCTGCAATTGCAACTCCTTGCGCTCGACCTAATTTCAGCATTGATTGAACATTTTTACCGAAAAAAGGTGCTTCAATGGCCATTTCGTCAGGACGGTATTCTTTGATTAATGCATCCAGACGTTCAAAAATTCGCTTCAATTTATCTGGATGTGTCGCTAATTTGGACAAATGAATGACGCCAAAGTTTATCAGCGTGATTTTTTTACCTTTCACGTGAATAATTCCATAACCCATTACGGTTGTACCGGGGTCAATTCCTAAAATTATCTTATCTTCAACCATTAAAACGAAAACTTTGCTTAAAACTATAAAAAATAACAAGATTCTATTCTTTTTAATCAAACTGATTTTGTTTGGAGTAGTTTTGTACATTCTTTACAGGCAAATTTCTCGCGTTGATAAAGAAACATGGAGTTCCTTTTCTTTGAAAAATCCGATAGGATTAGTAGGGATGATTCTTTTGGTTATTCCCAACTTAGGCATCGAATTTATGAAATGGAAATTAACATTAAAAACCCTTTCCATTTCGCCTGATAATTCTACGGTAATTCAATCTTTTTTTGCCGGAATTGTGACAGGAATGGTGACTCCTAATATGTTGGGTAATTTTATTGGAAGATTCTACTATTTTCAAAGAAGACATCGGGTACAAATTATTTTATTGACGTTACTTTCTAATTTTGCGCAGTATTTAGCAAGTTTAACTTTTGGATTGATTTCAGTGATCTCACTTGGAGGTTTGTTGATTTTAGAAAATCAAGCGTTCATTGTTTTGGGGGTCACTGTAGTATTATTCATTTCAATAATTTTCTTTTTCTTTTTTGAAAAAATTCTTGGCCTTATAAAAAAGCGGCAATATTCGATTCGATTAAAGGATTATCTAAGAAATAATAAAGAATACAGATGGAAACTTTTAGGGTTGAGTTTTCTGCGTTTTCTTGTTTTTACAAGTCAATTTACCTTGTTAATGTATGCTTTTGGAGAAGAGATAAGCATAGGATTAGTATTGGCAATATGGCAACTGTATCTTTTAACGTTAATTGCTCCGTCTTTATTCTTAGGTAAAATTGGCGTGAAAGAATCTATTGCGATTGTCGTACTAGGGAGTATTGGCGTGAACGAGTTTTCTATTCTTTTTGCTTCACTCACTGTATGGTTGGTCAATAATATTTCTCCAACTTTATTCGGTTTACTCATTACTAAAAAAGGAAAGAATGTTTAGTTTTACCGGATTGTTTTTTGTCATTTACACCATTGCAATGGCTATTGTTGCTTCGGTAGGATTTCATTTACAAAGAAAAAAAGAAGAGACCTATTTTTCTGAAAAAAATGGGATTTCATTGGACGAAATAACTGTTTTGATACCTTTTAGAAATGAAGAGCATCGCTTGAAAGGACTTTTGGATAGCATTCAGAATTCTGAAATGTACCCCCAAGAGTTTATTTTTATTGACGATCATTCTAGCGATAAAAGTGCTGAGTTAGTTGAAAAGGAATTAAAGGGATTAAATTTCCAAATTATATCTTTGACCGAAGAATTAACCGGTAAGAAAAAGGCATTGCGTAGTGCTATTGAGCAAGTGAAAACAAAATATATTTTAACGTTGGATGCAGATGTATATTTTGGAGGAAATTATTTTGAATCTCTATCGAAATTAGAAGAATCTGACCTGTATATTCTTCCTGCAATTATGGAAGCAAAAAAACCAATGGAGTATTTATATGAGATTGATTTAGTTTTGGTCAATGCTGTCAATACTGGATTAGCAGGGATGTCTCGACCAATAGTTTGTAGTGGAGCAAATTTACTTTACAAAAAAGATGTTTTTGAGGAGGTTGATGATTTAGATTCACACATTCATGCAGCAAGTGGTGACGACACTTATTTGTTGCGTGATTTCCGGGAGAATGATAAAGAGATTCGGCTAATTTCTAATTCTTTTTGTGCAGTACGAACAGAAACTCCCCAATCTTTCCGCGAATTTATAGATCAACGCTTAAGATGGATTGGAAAAACGGGTGATTTGAAAGATAATTTAAGTACAAGCCTAGCTGTTGTACAATCCATTTTTACAATTTCCTTTTTTCTTCTATTGATTTACACTGTTTTTTTAGCGGAATGGAAAATGTTTATTGTATTGTTTATAGTGAAATCATCCATTGACCTTCTACTTTTTGCTTCTTTTTTTACACGCATAAACAGAAGGGTGACATGGTTACTAATTCCTTTGTACGAATTGCTTTTCCCAGTTTATACACTGGTCATTTTAGGTCTTGTTTTTACCTATAAACCAAAATGGAAGGGAAGAGGGATTTATGAAAAAAAATAGTACTTTCATGTAATGAAAAAGATTGTAATTTTTTTAACGATTGTATTTGTTGTTCTTTCATGTAGTAAGAATAACGAAAATCCATCTTGGTTACTTATTCAGAAATGGGAATTGCAACCAACAAACCAAACAACTGTTGTTGGAGAGTTGACACATAATTTTTCAGATGCTAAAGTTTATGTGGATAATGAATTGATAGGGGGTTTTGAGTTACCTTGTAAAATTCCTGTATTAAAAAGTGGAGTGAGCAAAATTTCTATATATCCTGTAATACTGAATAATGGAATTTCAGCAACTAAAAAAGTTTATCCATTTGTAGAACCTTATGAGACTAATGTCAACTTATTGAATTCTCAGGTCGTTGAATTGTTTCCAACGACCCGTTATTATGAGAATTTAAATTTCTGGATAGAAGATTTTGAAGATAATTTTGTTAACATTGAAACGTCACCATCTTCAAGTGCTACATTAGTAAAATCGAATGATGCTACAATAATTTCATCCACAAATGGTAATTATTTTGGCAGAATTTCACTTTCTACAACGGCTAATAATTGGATTGCAAATACAACAGGGCAATTAATTTTGCCAGCAGGTAAAGAAATTTATTTAGAGATAGATTACCATAACACGAGTAGTTTAACCACAGGGTTGTTAAGATATAGTTCAACAGGAGTTTTACCTAACCCTAATGTTCGATTGAATAAACAAGTTCCGGGTGAGGTGGAATGGAAAAAGATTTACATTGAGTTGAGAGAGGTGGTGTCAGGCTCAACAAATGCAGAATACTTTGAAATTTCTTTTGACGCATTACTCGAAGAAGGAGTAAGTGATACTGAGATAAATCTAGACAATATTAAGGTAGTCTATTTTTGAAAACAGGTTCTTGTTCCTTATTTCTTAATTAATCAGACATCAGACATCAGACATCAGACATCAGACATCAGATATCGAACATCGAACATCGAGCTTGTCGAGATGAGAGATGTCCACAAAAAAAAAGGCGCCACTTTCGCGACGCCTTTCAAAAAAATCCTTTCACTTAGAATGGTAAATCATCATCTTCAGCTGGCTCAGTACTTGCAGTAGGAGCGGCAGCTGGCGTGCTGTTCATGTCCATTGTAGATGGGCCGCCTTGAGGCATTCCTTGACCGTCTTTTTCAATTCTCCAAGCATCCAAAGTGTTGAAGTATTTAACTTCACCTTGAGGACTAGTCCACTCACGACCACGTAAGTTGAAAGATACAACTACTTGATCATTTTCATTGAATGCGTCTAACATTCCACATTTATCTTGAGCAGCTTGAAACATAATATCTTGAGGATACATACCTGTTCCTTCTGTTACTACGAACTCACGTACTGAGAATTTATCTGAAACTTTTCTAGTTTCTTTAACGATTTTGATTGTTCCTTTTAATTGGTACATTTTTATTATTCTTTATTTGTTATTTAAAATGGTAAGTCTCCACCTTCTTTGCTGGATGAGTCTTCAGTGTTTCCTGTATTTATATCAGAAGGACCACTTTGATGAGTTCCTTGACCGTCTTTTTCAATTCTCCAAGCATCAAGTGTGTTGAAGTATTTAACTTCGCCTTGAGGGCTGGTCCACTCACGGCCACGTAAATTGAAAGATACAACTACTTGATCATTTTCATTTACTGCATCTAACATTGCACATTTATCTTGCGCTGCTTGAAACATTATGTCTTGAGGGTATTGTCCAGTTCCTTCAGTAATAACGAATTCACGCACTGAAAATTTATCTGAAACTTTTCGAGTTTCTTTAATGAGTTTTATGGTTCCTTTTAATTGGTACATTTTGTTTTAAGTTTTTGATATAATTTTATCCATTATTGAATGCTAAAAGTGTCATCCAAGCTTCTTCTACTTTGTTATTCTGAAGTAATTCTTTTGCTTTCTGATGCAATTCTTTCTCTAATTGAATTGCGTTATCTTCTAAAGTAACAAATAATTCACTTAATTCAATGAGTTTGTATTCATTGACATCTGTTTCATTTGGAATCTCTTCAATATTCCCTAATTGACCGAGGTCATTTCCGGTAAGGATATCACTATTTCTGATGTCTTGTGGAATTGAATCGTAACCAACACCAATCGTTGTAATTGGCTTCTGGATCTCAAACATTGAGTTTTTATCTGCTCGACAATACCAGTTTCCACCCATTCTTGCGACGAGGTCAATTTTATGTTGGTCAATTACACCTTCAGTATTAAGAATGCTTTCGTCGATGTGAATCTTTTGAATTTCACAAATAACTAAATTTCCTGCACCACCTTCTGTTCCTAATTCTTTTACTTCGATAACTTTACATTCAAATTGAACGGGAGATTCTTTCACCCTTTTTGGAGAAATTGTTTCAGAATCAATAGGAGTGAACCCCGTTTTTGTGAATTCATCAATATTGGGAGCAAACGGAGAACTTGCTAAACTCATTTGATGAACCATGTCGTGATTGACAACATTTATAACCACCTCTGGCACAATTTTTACATTGTTATAGGTGTCCTTAGTTTCATTTGTTCTTCCACTTCTTGCAGGAGAAAAAATTAAAATAGGAGGATTTGCACTGAATACATTGAAAAAAGAAAAAGGTGCGAGATTGTCATTGCCGTCAGCATCAATAGTTGAAGCAAATGCAATAGGACGAGGCCCAATAGCACCTAGTAAATAATGATGTAGTTTAGCTACAGGGATTTCTTTGGGGTCAATGGTTAACATAAAATTGAATCTTTAAAGCTACAAAGTTAGGTTGTTTGCAAGTGCAAACGACAAAAAAAGAAAATGTTTTTCAACAATTTTTACACAAAAAAGCCAACTGTTAAGTTGGCTTTAATTATCCTATAATATGAATTCTAAAGAGCATCTAGTGCTTCGTAAAAATCAGAAGAGGCATTGTCGAATTCGTCCATAGCAAAATAAACATTATCTTCTATGGGTAGAATTATTTCGTCAAATTTGTCATTCTCAGCATCACTCCATTCTTTTTTTAATAAAAAATCTGCATTTTCTTTCGCAATATCACAGTAAGAAATAATTGCTCTATAGAAATCAATGGCTTTTGTTTTTGTATTGTTTGCTGGTTCCGTAAGCTTCTTAGCGTTTGACCCAGTGATTTGGTGTGCATTTGTTTCTGCAATTAAGTCATTCATTTTAGTGATAACTTTATCTAATTCACTATTTAATTCTGTAGCATCTATTCCGGACTCCTGAATGTCAATAATGTTTTCAAATGAAGTGTTTGCGTTGTCGATGTGGGCAAATAAAACATCTTCCCAGTTTTCAGACGACACTTCTATTGGTTCTCTAGTCGGTATTTCAGAAGAGTTATCTGATTCGCCACAGGAGAATAATAAAGTAGATGTTGCTAGTAGCGCAAAGAGTAATTTTTTCATTAGTTAATTTTTTAAATGTTTTACAAATATATGTTTTTGTTTTTTTCTTAAAGAATTAATTAAAAAAATATTCAAATGTTTTATATATATATGAAAAAAATCAATATCTTTGCACTCCATTTTAGAGAGAATGGAATTTGAATATTGCGGATGTGGTGAAATTGGTAGACACGCTAGACTTAGGATCTAGTGCCGCGAGGTGTGTGGGTTCGAGTCCCTCCATCCGCACTGAATAGGATGGTATAAGGTAATAAACTTATACCATTTTTTTTTATAAAAAATTAGTAAAAAGAAAAAGTATGAACATTGTACGTAAAGACATAGATGCATTAAATGCAGTTTTAACTGTTAACGTTGCTCCTGCAGATTATCAAGGTAAAGTTGAAGAGGTTCTTCAAAAACACCGTAAAACGGCTAAAATACCTGGTTTTAGAGATGGTAAGATTCCAATGGGAATGATCAAAAAACAATATGGAACAACTGTTTTGTCTGAGGAATTAAATAAAGTAGTGAATGAATCACTTCAGAAATTTATAGCTGAGAATAAAATTGAAATTTTAGGAAATCCGATTCCTTCAGAAAAAAATGGTTTTGAAGGTGATTTCAATAAGCCTGGAGATTTTGTTTTTACATATGAGTTAGGTTTGGTTCCTGAAATTAAAATTGCTCTTTCTTCTAAAAATAAATTCGATTACAATAAAGTAAAAATTGACAAAAAATTAATCGACAAACAAGTGGATGATTTACGTCGTCGTTACGGGAAATTAGTTTCTATAGATGTAGTGGGGGAGAAAGAAATGATCTTAGCTCAATTTGTTGAATTGAACGATGATGATTCGATCAAAGAAAGTGGAATTCTACATTCTTCGACGATTTCAATGGAGTTTATCGAAGATAAAAAAGCAATCAAAGAATTGATTGGAAAGAAAGTTGGAGATAAATTAGTTGTAGATCCTGCGAAAGTTTCTAAAGGTGGTAAAGATACTGCTGCAATGTTGGGCGTTTCTGAAGAGGAATTGGCAAACATCTCAGATAAATTCCAAATGACAATTACTGAAATTAAAGGAATGGAATTGGCAGAAATGAATGTCGAATTATTTGACAAGCTTTTCGGTCCTGGAAATGTGAAAGATGAAAAAGAATTAATTGCTCGTGTTAAAGCTGATTTAGAAGTGATGTTTGTAACGGATTCTGATAAATTATTAACACGTTCTGTATATGATAGCTTAATTGAAAAAACGAAGGTTGATTTGCCAGATGCATTCATGAAACGTTGGATTAAATTATCTAACGAAAAAAACATCTCTGATGAGCAAATCGAAGCCGAATACGGTGGTTATTCAAAAGGCTTGAAATGGCAATTGATTCAAGGGAAAATCTTTAAGGACAATGATATCAAGTTAGAACAAGAAGAAGTTATGGCTTATACAAAAGGTTTACTTATTGATAATTATGCGCAATATGGTATGCCTGCACCAGATGACAAAGAATTAACGTCTTCTGCAATGCAAGTGTTACAAAACCAAGAAGAAGCTAATCGTATCTACGATATGTTGGGTGAGCAGAAATTGACAAAATTCTTCAAAGAAACTGTTAAATTAAATGAGAAAGAGATTTCTTATGATAAATTTGTTGAATTAGCTTCAGCAAAATAATTGAATATAAAGAGTAAGGTAAAGGTGTGATTTTCGTCACACCTTTTTTTTGTAATTTACTTTTGTATGAAATTCTTATTCGTCGTTTTAATTCCGAGCCTACTTTTTATTGGATGTGTAAAAGAAAAAGTTGTCAAGTATGACTCCACTATTCTTGAAAATTATCTTGAAGAAAACTCTACATTATCTAGTGCTGAACTCATTGCATGTGCAGGTGGAAATAACACGAGCTTTATGGGGAGTCAAGAATTTCCAATAGGTATTTTCTTCTATCCTATCAATGGAGCGTGTGAATTTAGGTGTTATGAAACGGAGGACGTAAATGTAGATCCAAATGATTTCAGCAACTATACTTTGCAAAGCTATTCTGTGTCCGATTTATTTGGGGGGAAATTGAAAAAATTTAACCACCCAACTTCGTTCAATGAAAAGTGGGTAATGGTAACTTATAAAACATTGGGTAAAATCCATAAATGCAACCCAATAAGAATCAAAGCGTCTGTTTCTCCAACGAATGATATCAGCAATGTTATTGTTGTGACAGAGTCTGGTGTTAATCCATCGTTTAATTGGGAGAATGATAATGTACCTAACAATGTTATCTTTTTTAGTGTGGTTTCTGATGAGCAAGATGATTTTGTCAGCGGTACGTATACTTACGATCAATTTTGGACCTTTTACGATTTGTCAAATGTCGTATTGAATATCACAGAAAGCACGCCTGTTTTACAAGCCAATTCATCGTATTATTACACGATGATGGGGGTGTCTGTTGATAACTGGGTACACTCCATGGCGATGAAAAAAATTGTCACGCCTTAGTTCAAGAGTTGAAGAATTTTTGTAGAGATAACGTCGTAGAATAAAATTGGACCAAAAACATGTCGTCCTTTTATGGGAAGAAAAGTTTTGGGATGATTGGCTACTTCGAATAATCTTTCCCCATTTTTAAATGCGACTGTTTTATCTTCTGTACTGTGAATGATTAGAACAGGTTTGTGAAAGTCAGGTAAGTTTTTTTCGGCACTATAAATTTCTCTGACAAATATTCTTCCTAAAACAGGTACGACATCACTGGCAATATCTTTGTGTGAAGAGAAAGCTCCTTCGACAACTAATGCATCAATTTTACTCTGGTTTTGAGTCGCTACTACGCAAGATAAATGCCCGCCTAATGATTGACCGTAGATAATAAGTTTGTCATATATAATCTCTGAAGAGTTGATTAAAAAATCAAGTCCGTCATTCCCGTCAATTAAAACGTTTTTCCGTGTTGCTTTGCCTTGTGAAAAACCATAACCAGAATAATCAATCATGAAAATTTGAAACCCATCTTCAGCAAAAGACTTCATCAAAGGGAAGTTGTAGGTTATGTTTCCAGCGTTCCCGTGAAGATAATAGATTGTAATTCCATTGTAGTTTTTAGGCTTTAGTAACCATGCGTTAATACTGTCCCCTTCAGAATTGATGAAATCTTTCCCAATTATTTCATAATTGAAATGAGTTAGTTCATTTTTACTGTTTTTTAGAATCGGTTGATGTGATGAGTTGAAAGATAATTCAATTGTATCATTCAATTCTTCCGAATATTCTTTAAAAGTAGCATCCGTTTTTAATTCGGATGGGTACAAAAACATTTTATTGAATGCACAAGAACTAAGAAAAGTAATCAATAAAAGAAAATATGCTATTTTCATGGTTGTTTTAATTTAAAAAAAGCCGTTCCATACTTCCGAGTGTGTCGAGAGAAGGAACGGCTAGAATTGTAGTAGTATTCGGTATTATCTTATAATTACTTCATAAGGCATTCTCATTTGAATACCTTGGATGTTTTCTAATTTTTTCAATTGAGTATAGTACTCCATAATTGATTTAGGAAGTGCTTCAGTTGATAGTGATGCTTCCATTTCACCATTGTTTAACATTTCAAGTAATTCCCCAATTTTATCTTCTTTCACATTTGGGTAATACAATGTTTTAACGTCATTAATTCCTGCTTTTTTAGCAGCAAATGCGATGGCATCTTTCAAGCCTCCAAGTTCATCAACTAAACCAACTCTTAAGGCATCTCTACCTGTCCAAACTCTACCGCGAGCAATAACGTTGACTTGTTCTAAAGTCATTCCTCTTCCGTCAGCTACCCGTTGTTTAAATAAAAGGTAGATATCATCTACGCTTTCTTGAATAACAGTTAATTCTTCTTCCGTTAATTTTCGATTAGAGGTCATGATAGCGTGTTTGTTTGTCGCAGCACGGTCAAATGTAAGTCCCAATTTATTTTCGAGAAGGTTTCCTGTAAATGGAATAACACCAAACACACCAATTGACCCTGTGATTGTGGTCGGTTCTGCAAAGATAGTTGTAGCTGGCGCAGCAATATAGTATCCACCTGAAGCAGCAACGTCTCCCATTGAAACTATAACCGGTTTTACATCATTGGTTAATTTAACTTCTCTCCAGATTTCATCACTTGCTAGTGCTGATCCTCCAGGGCTATTGATTCTAAAAACAACAGTTTTAACACTTTCGTTGTTTCGTGCATCAATGAAAAGTTGACAAATTTCATCAGAAGTTAATCCGTTACCACTTTTAGCAACGCCTCCTTCTGCAAGAATTACTGCAATGTTTGGATTGTCAGCTTTAATCAGTACTTGGTTTTGGAAGAATTTTTTCTTTGCATATTTAGCAAAACTTAGAAGTTTCAATTCTTTGTCTTCTGCTAATTCAACTTTCTTCGAAATGATAGCAATGACTTCGTCTCTGTATTTTGTTGCATCAATCAGTTTATATTCAACAGCGTCTGAAACACGTTGAATCATTGCGTTTTCAGCATAATGATTTAATTTTTTAGATGATACTTTTCTGTCTTTAGCAATGTCATCTCTATAGTCTTTCCATAAGCCAGAGATATATGTTTCAATCTGTAAACGAGAAGAATCACTCATGCTTGATCTAAAGTAAGGTTCGACAGCACTTTTGAAATCGTTTCCAGAACCTCTAATTACTTGCATTTCTACTTCAAGTTTATCTAAAGTGTTTTTGTAGAATGTTAACTCAGCTCCTAATCCTAAAAATTGCATCGTAGAACTTGGGAAGCCATAGTTTTCATCAGCTGCAGAAGCGATGTAGTATTCTAAGTGAGAAATCATCTCTCCACTGTTGTATGCAACAACAAATTTCCCTGATTTTTCAAAATCGTTGATTCCATCTCTAATCTCTTTTGCTGTTGCAAATCCACAACTCAAAGCATCAATCTCAATGAATATTCCTTTAATTTTGTCATTTGTTTTAGCATCTTCTAAACCATTTAAAATACTAGAAAGTCCAAGTGTTACCTCCATATCAAGCGCAGAAGGATTAAATTTTGTTTGACTTTTTTCACCAATTCGACCATTCAAAGTCATGTGAAGAACTGTATTATCCTCTAAGTTCATTCCTTTCTTGTTGTCTAGGCCACTAAATAAGCTGCTGATTGCAATTATCCAGATTAGTATACCTAAAATAGATACAATTAATGCGGACCACAAACTCGGCCAAAATATTCTTCCAAATGTTACTTTCTTTTCTGTCATATCGATTGATTTAATTCAAAACAAATGTATGTCCTTTTTATTGGGAGGAATCATCTTTAAGTATGAGTGGTGATTATTTATTGCTGAAGTGTTTTTTGATGTGATGAATGCATTTAGAAATACAAGAATTTTGTTAAAAATGCTTCAAACAATTCGTTATCATCGTCTTTTTTCTGTAGATTGCGAGTAACTATATAATAAAACTATGAAAATTAAAACTCTCCTTTTAATGGTGTTTGCATTTGTTTCCGCAATATCATTTTCACAATCTCAAAATTATTCTAAGGTAAAAATTTATTCTACCAATCAAGGATTACAGCGTCTAGCTGAGTTAGGTCTACCCGTTGATCATGGTACGCGAAAGGAAAACACCTTTCTAATCAGTGACTTTTCAGAGAGTCAGATTCAAGTTCTTCGCGATAATAATGTCTCTTTTGAGATCTTGATTGAAGATGTAAAAGCATTTTATGTGAATCAAGCTGTAAATTCGGTTTCTACGGCAAAAAATGTTGCTTGCTCGAATTCTGGTGGTGGGAATTCTTTTATACCAGATGTTCCAGTGAATTTTGAAACGAGTCCATCCTCATATGCAGGGATGTACCGTTATGCAGAAATGTTAAGTGAATTAGATGATATGGCTACACAGTTTCCGAACTTAATTACAGTGAAAGCACCTATTTCAACTTTTCAAACGTGGGAAGGTCGGCCAATTTACCATGTAAAGATTTCTGATAATCCAACAACTGATGAAAGTACTGAAACAAAAGTTTTATATACTGCAATTCATCATGCACGTGAACCTTTAAGTATGTCGGAAACTATTTTCTACATGTGGTATTTGTTGGAGAATTATGCGACAAATGATGAGGTTAAATTCTTAGTGGATAACACTGAAATGTATTTTGTTCCTTGTATTAACCCTGATGGTTATATCCAAAATGAAACAACAGATCCAAATGGTGGAGGTTTGCACCGAAAAAATAAAAGAAATGTTGGGACAACAAATCCTGGAGTAGATTTGAATCGTAATTATTCTTACGGTTGGAATACAACAGGGGTGAGTTCTGATGTTGACAATGATACTTACCCTGGTACTAGTGCTTTTTCCGAACCGGAAACTCAAGCCATTAAATGGTTGGTAGAAAGTGTTGATTTTACTTCTGCTTTCAATGCGCATACGTATGGTAAGTTGCTGCTATTTCCTGTAGGAACAACCAATGCTGAATTTGCAGATCATCATGATTATTTTAATGAATATTCTTCTCACATGTCTTCTTTTAACGGTTATGTAAACCAAAAAAGTTCTGGATTATATCCTGCATCAGGTGATTCTGATGATTTTATGTATAAAGATGGTGTTGGTGTTGGAGAGAAAGATACTATTTTCGCTATGACTCCAGAGGTTGGCTCAGGATTTTGGCCGTCACCTTCTGAAGTAATTTCTACTTGCCAAGAAATGGTTGGACCGAATATGGTTTTATCTCACATTACTCATTTGTATTTAACGGTAAAAGAAACTGGATCGGGTATTGTGCCAACAATGACGGGTAACTTCAACCATGATGTGCAACGATTAGGATTAGTGGACGGTGTAATAAATGTATCCATTGATCCTCTGACAAATATTCAGTCCGTTGGTGCTGATGTTGCTTATAATTTAGCAATCAAACAAACAAGTTCAGGTTCAATTTCGTATGTTCTTGATCCGGCGATTCAATTTGGTGATGAAATTAGATATGTATTAAAAACAGTTTATCCTACATGGGTTAGACGGGATACTATCATTAAAACATATGGTACTTTACCGTTACAATTTTCTGATGATGCTTCAACGAGCGCAAACTGGTCAGGGAGCTGGGGGACGACAACGCAAGAAGCTTATTCTCCATCAACTAGTTTTGCAGACAGTCCTAACTCAGATTACACTTCGAATTCAGCGAATACATATCAATTGGTGCAAAATGTAGATTTGACGAATGCTACTTCTGCCCAAGTTTCATTTTATGCAAAATGGGAAATAGAGGCTGATTATGATTATTGTCAATTTCAAGTTTCAACTGATGGAGGGGGGACTTGGCAAGGACAATGTGGGAACTATACCGTAAACGGAACTTCGGCAAATGGATCTATACAACCGGATGGAGGACCTGTTTATGAAGGTACTCAAAATGATTGGGTGTTGGAAGAAATAAGTTTGAGTGATTATGTAGGACAAACGATTCTTGTGAGATTTATTCTAGAGTCTGATGGTGGAGTGAATCAAAATGGATTCTTCTTTGATGATTTTAAAATTTCGTATAATACAGGTGTTTCAAGTTTGATCGAAAATTCAATTGAGGTGAAAACATTCCCAAATCCTGCAAACAATGAAGTTGTAGTGAGTACTTCTCAAATTCTTTCATCAGGTGTGTTAAGGATTTACAATCAATCAGGTCAAATTGTAATAACGAAAAAAATCAATGAGCAAATAAATAACTTGAAAGTAAATGTTAGTCATTTACCACAAGGTTTTTATACCGTTCAAATTTTAAGTGAGAATTCAATATCAACTCCAGTTAAATTAATTGTGATTCATTAGTGTTCTCCAATATTTTTTTTCAAAAGTGGTTTACTTAGTAGACCACTTTTTTTGTGAATGAATTTAGTACCTTTACATTCTATAATTTTAGACTATGAAAGCATTTTTATTTTTAACGTTTCTTTGTGTAACTCTTACTTCTTCTGCTCAGCAAGAAGATTCACCAAAATTGGTTGTTGGTATTGTTGTAGACCAAATGTGCTATGATTATTTGTACCGATACTATTCTAAATTCAGTGATAAAGGCTTTCGTTTATTGATGGAAGAAGGGACGAATTGCCGAAATACACAGTACAATTATATTCCAACATACACTGGGCCAGGACATGCTTCAATTTATACGGGGACAACTCCAAGTAATCATGGGATTGTAGCCAACGATTGGTTTGATCGTTCAACGGGAAGAGAAGTGAATTGTGTGACTGATTCTACCGTCACACCAGTAGGAACGACTTCTGCTTATGGATATTATTCTCCTCGAAACCTTAAAGCAAATACAGTAACAGATCAATTGAAATTAACGTATCCAAATGCGAAAGTTATTTCAATGTCAATTAAAAACCGAGGAGCTATTCTTCCTGGGGGTCATTTAAGTGACGGTTCTTATTGGTATGATTTTACTTCAGGGAAATTTATCACCAGTTCTTATTTTAAATCTGAACTTCCAAAATGGGTCAATGATTTTAATAAGAAAAAATATGTTGAAGAATACATGAAGGGAGAATGGAATACGATGCTGGATATTTCAGAATACACAGAAAGTGAACCAGATAACTCTCCTTATGAGCACCTCTTGACAGGAAAAAAATCACCTGTTTTCCCTTATGTTTTCCCGGAAATGTTAGCTGGAAAAGATTTGTCTGTTCAGTATGAAGTTTTTGCATACACACCGTACTCCAATACTTTTTTAACCGATTTTGCACTTTCCTCTATTGATGCTGAGGGTTTAGGGAAAGACAACCAAACGGATATGTTGTGCATCAGTTATTCAACGCCAGATTTGGCAGGACATGCTTTTGGACCTTATTCGGTAGAAATTGAAGACATGTATTTGCGTTTAGATTTGGAAATAAAACGTTTAATTGAAGAATTAGAAAGTAAAGTAGGGAAAGGGGCGTTTACGTTATTTCTAACTGCTGATCACGCTGTTGTTCCTGTGCCTCAGTTCTTGATGGATAAAAATCTTCCTGGAGGATATTTTTACATGGATGAACATTTTACATCGCTTCGAAGTGATTTGATACAACAATTTGGGTTCGATTGCATTCTTTCAGTGGATAACATGAATATCTACATTGATAAAGTAATGTTGATTAATAAAGAGATTAATTATGATGAGGTTGTAGAGTTTATCCGATCAAGAGTACAAGATTGGGAGAATGTAAAACGAGTGTTTACGGCAAAACAGTTGTACCAAACATCGACCGACGACGCATGGACGGACATGGTTCGTAGAGGTTATCACCATGCAGAAAGTGGGGATTTGATTTTTATTCTAGAACCCGGATTTTTGCCAAAATCATCCGATACAGAATTGGCACACAAAGGAACGAGTCACGGTTCAGCGTTTAATTACGATACACACGTTCCTTTGTTGTGGTATGGAGCTAATGTTTCTTCGCAAGAAATATATAGAAACATTCAGATAACCGATATTTCCGCAACACTTGCTCAGTTTTTCTATATTCAAATGCCAAATGCATTAACTGGGAAACCTATTGTTGAACTGTTGAAGCATTAATTTATTTTAGTATTTTCACAGAATAATTAACTAAAATCTACAAATTATGGAATGGTATTTAAAAGTACTTAAGAATTACGCAACGTTTTCAGGAAGGGCAAGACGAAAAGAATATTGGATGTTCTTCTTGTTCAATGTGATTTTTAGCTTCTTGGCTGCAGTAATCGATAATATAATAGGAATTGCAGATCCTCGAACAGGTTATGGAGTTGTTTATGTGATCTATTCTTTGGCAGTTTTTATTCCTGGCTTAGCAGTGTTAGTCAGAAGACTTCATGATACAGGGAAAAGTGGATGGATGGTTTTGGTTGGGTTGATACCTTTAGCAGGGGCAATTTGGCTTCTTATTTTAATGGTTACCGAGGGTGATAAAGGGGCAAATGAATATGGTCCAGATCCAAAAGACCCGAACAGTAAAATGTCAAACGATGATCTTTTAGACGATACTTTATAATATTTATTGATATAAAAAAATCCCGCTCATTGGAACGGGATTTTTTTATGCTTTTATTTTTGTGAACTATATTCCTGCGTCAAAGTAAGACTTGGCAATATTTTCTTGATGATCAGGGTGTGCAATATCAACCAATGCTTTCACACGTTGTTTGATTGTTTTCCCGTAAAGATCGGCAATACCATATTCTGTTACTACATAATGAACATGTGCTCTCGTTGTAACAATTCCTGCGCCTTTGTTTAAGAAAGGTACAATTCTACTAACGCCACGATTTGTTTGAGAAGGTAAGGCTATAATTGCTTTACCACCATCACTCAAAGATGCTCCACGGATAAAATCCATTTGCCCACCTACTCCAGAGTACATTTTAGAACCAATAGAATCCGCACAAACTTGCCCTGTTACATCAATTTCAATTGCAGAATTAATGGCCACCATTTTTGGGTTCTGACGGATAATCGCGACATCATTTACATAGTCAGATTCACGCATTTCAACATACGGATTATCGTCTACATAATCGTAAAGTCTTTTCGTTCCCATTAAAAAAGTAGCTAGAGCACGACCGGGGTTGATGCCTTTTTCGTTCCCATTAATTACGTCGTTTAGAATTAAATCAATAACACCGTCTGAAAACATTTCTGTATGAATTCCGAGGTTTTTGTGATTGGTTAATTGAGATAATACTGCATTTGGAATGTTTCCAATACCCATTTGTAGTGAACTTCCATTGTCAATGATACCAGCAATATGTTGTCCGATTCTTTTTTCTATTTCGGAAGGGTCGCTTAAAAATAACTCTGGAATTTCAGCTTCATGTTCAATAACAGTGTCAATTTCAGAAATATGTAAAATCCCATCCCCATGAATACGAGGCATTTTTGGATTGATTTGAGCGATTACATGTTTTGCATTGTCTATTGCAGCTAAAGTTGCTTCAACAGAAACACCCAAAGAACAGTATCCATGCTTGTCCGGTGGTGAAACTTGAATAAGGGCAACGTCTAAAGGAACTATGTTTCGTTTAAATAAGGTTGGTAACTCGCTCAAGAAAACGGGAGTGTATGATCCGTTTCCTGCTTCAAGTGTATGTCGCACATTTTTCCCTATGAAAAAAGAGTTCACATGAAAACTGTCTTTATATTCAGGGTTTGCATAAGGTGCGTCGCCTTCAGTGTGTAAATGACAAATTTCAACATTTTTTAACTCACTGTGTCTTGCTGATAATGCTTTGATTAATTCTTGCGGAGCTGCTGCAGCTGCGTGAATGTAAATACGATCATTGTTTTTAATAATCTTTACGGCTTCTTCTGCTGTTTTTACCATGATAAATGGATTTAAATTAAAATAATTACAAGTACAAAGATAAGTATATTAACGCTTATTTTATTCATGAAATGGAGAACTATTTTTCTTTTTTTTAAACGAAATAAATAGTATTTTGTCTTTAAAAAAAGTATATTCGTCGATATATTATGGTACTTGAGGATAAAATACGAACATCTGTTGCTGTATTGACGAAAGTTGATTCGCAAATAATCGCCTGTAAAATAGACGATTATTCTGATTTCAAAAGAGAAGACGTATTGGAAATTAGAATAGTAAATAAGTTGCTTTCGAATAATCAACCATATTGTGTACTATTTGAAGTTGGGAAAAATGTCGATTTAACTAAAAGTGCCAGAGAAGCAAGTGTCGAACCTGCTCATTTTGAAAATAGAATTGCGTTAGCTTTACTTCATAGTAATTTTGCAATGAAAATGATTGCAGATTTTTATATTAAAATATACAAACCACCACCATTGACTAAAAATTTCAACTCTAGAGTAAAAGCAATTGAATGGTTGCAACAAAAAAGAGATGGTTTTGAAAGGGGATAGTTGGATTTTGATGATTTTTTCTTAATTTAAGGAAGAGAGCTGCATGTTTTCGTTAAAATATTCAATAATGAAAAAAAAAACATTGATTATTCAAGGGGGGGGATTTAGAACTGCATTTAGTGCAGGAGTAATTGATGCTTTTTTAGCGTTTAAATACAATCCTTTTGATGCTTATTTTGCTGTTTCTGGAGGAGCGATAGCATTGTCTTATTACATGAGTGAGCAATACGGAAGTTGTTTTGAAGCTACAAAATACCTTGCTACTGAAAAAGAATTCATGAGTTATAACCGTTTATTGAAACGAAAAGTATTGATGGATTTGAATTATTTCAATGTCGTTTCTGAAAAAAAAGTCCCCTTTGATGTCAAAAAGGCTATGCAGAACAGTGAAGGAAAAGAAGTTTCTATTGTTGTTACAGGTATTGATTCAGGTAAAGCAAAATATTTTCAGCCAAATAAACAAAATTGGATGGATGCAGTAATTGCTTCTTGTACCTTACCGTTTGTTACAAAAGGCAAGCATTTACTTAATGGAAAGGAATACATGGACGGAGGATGGAGTGATGCTTTGCCAGTACAAAAAGCGGTAGAATCAGGAAGTACTGATGTTGTAATTATTCGAACAAGTCCTAAAGATTTAAAAGTGTCTCAATCTTGGCCAGATTACTTTGGTGCTTATGCTTATCGTTCAAATTCAAATCTACAAACTTGTTTTGAGAATAATCATAAACGGTACAATGACTCTATAGATTATATCAATACACTTGATTCAAAAATTAAAATTGAACAAATTGCACCAGAAGTACCATTGTTAACAGGTACGTATTCAAATTCAATAGAAGTTTTGACGAAAGATTACAGGCATGGGGTCCAATTAGGATTAGATTTTATGTATAAAAACATAGAATTATCAATAAAATAAGATCTTTACCCCAACCATTTCGAAAGTAATTCCGTTTTTAATTAAAGAATTGTAACAATTGTTACCTTTTTTACAAACAAAATATATAACTTTACTTTTTAAAAGTATTAAAACTAATTAAACATTATGAAAAAAATTTACTTAAGTATTTTGTCGTTAGCTGTATTAGCTACTGCAAATGCACAAGAGCGAACTGCTCTTCTTACAAAAACGAGTAGCCCATTGCATGAAGCAACTATGGTTAACCAAACTCCTATGGAAAAAGCAAATGTGCTTTGGTCAGATGATTTTTCTTCAATGGCAGGTTGGACTGTAGCTAACACAGGAACAGGGACAAACGCTACTACTGGTTGGGAGCAAATCACAGGTACAACTGCTATCCCAACAAATGGACCCTTCGCTTCTACTTCAGTTGCAAATGGTTTTTTGATGGTGAATTCTGATGCAAATAACACAGGTGATAATACAAATTCTGTTATCCATTCTGAAGTTACATCTTCAACAATTACTACTCTAGGTACAACAGCAAATGTTGTTTTAAGATTTCAACACAATTTCAGATGGTGGCATGAAGATAGAACAGTTAGTGTTTCTGGTGATGATGGAGCTACTTGGACTGATTATTTGATCTCTGATAACGCAGGTTATAATCCTCCTACGATTGTTGGTGGTATTTATACTGGAGCGCAGTCTACAGGTGGTGCTTCAGGTAGCACGATACAAACAGTTATTGATATTTCTGCAGTTGCAGGGAACTCAACTACAGTTAAAGTGAAATTTACATACGATGACAATGATATCTGGGGATGGTTCTGGGCGATTGATGATGTTAATATCATTGAGAGACCAGCAGATGATATTCAAATGATTTCAGCTTTTATCGTTGATCAATCAAACGAAGGAGTTGAGTATGGACGTACTCCTCTTGACCAAGTAGGGACAAGCTGGGAAGTTGGTGCACAAGTTTACAATTTTGGTGTAAATGATGCAGCTAATGTTGTAGTTACTTCAATTGAGAGTAATGCTGTATTTTCTTACACTGCTACTAAAGCTTTAATTGAAGATGACTCTACTTATACTGTTTCTTCAGTTGAAACTCCAGCTTTACCAGTTGGAACTTATGTTGTTGATTATGTAGCTGTTTCAGATGGTGAAACTTCTGCTGGAGCTGATTTTGGAGACAATTCAGGTCAACGTACATTTGAAGTAACATCTGATCTTTATTCTATTGATGGAATTGGTGTTTATCCAACAGGAGGAATTATTTCTGCACTAGGTACTGCTTCTTTTACAGGTGCTGCAGATAATTTAATTATTGCTTCAAAATACAATTTTAAAGTTGCTACACCTATTCAGTCTATTATTGCGATGATAAGTTCAACTACTGTTGAAGGTGCTGAAATTTATGGTTCTATCATTGATACAGCTGTTTTATTAGCTGATCAAACGACACCACTTTTCATCACAGATGCTTATACAGTAAATGCTACTGATATTACAAATGGTTATGTAACATTGACTTTCAATGCAACAGCTAATTTAGCACCAGGTTCTTACTATGCTGCTGTTGAGTTGATTTCAAATTCAAACAGTACTAATATCTCTATTTTGAATGATGAAAGAGTTGTTCAACCATCTTTAGGTTCTGTAGTTTATGTTCCAGGTGACCAAACTTTTACAAATGGTGTTGCTTCTGCTGTAAGAATGAAAATTGGATATGCTGGTTTAAATGAAAACACTTTAGATGGTGTTTCTGTTTATCCTAACCCTTCTGAAGGAATGATTACAGTTTCAAATGAAAACAATACTGACAACACTGTTGTTGTTTATGATATGGTAGGTAATGTTGTTTATACAACGTCTGCTAACTCTTCAACAACTATCGATTTGTCTTCAAACGGTACTGGAATTTACTTAGTGAAAGTTTCTAACGAAAATGGATCTATCGTAGAAAGAGTTGTGATCAAATAATACTTTTATCGATTCTTTATAGAATCAGATATGATATGGAAAAGGTCGGCGAAAGTCGACCTTTTTTTATGCCTTATTTTCTATTCTCACATCTTTGATTATTTTTGTGTAAAATTGATATTTATGAAAGCTTATGTATTTCCAGGTCAAGGTGCCCAATTCTCAGGAATGGGTAAAGATCTTTACGATAATAATGATATTGCAAAAAAAATGTTTGATCAAGCCAATGAAATTCTTGGGTTTGATATTACTTCAATCATGTTCTCTGGAACTGATGAAGAACTGAAACAAACGAAAGTAACTCAACCAGCTATTTTTCTACACTCAACTATTTTAGCAAAGTGTTTGGGAGAATTATTTCAACCAGATATGGTTGCTGGACATTCTTTAGGTGAACTTTCAGCGTTGGTAGCCAATAACGTTTTGAGCTTTGAAGATGGATTGAGGTTAGTCTCAAAAAGAGCTTTAGCCATGCAAGCAGCTTGTGAAAAAGAGCCCTCAACAATGGCAGCCATTATTGGAATGGAAGATGAAGCTGTTGAGAAAATATGTAATGATACCGACGGAATTGTTGTTGCAGCAAATTATAATTGCCCTGGGCAATTGGTTATTTCAGGTGCATTTCCCGCTGTTGAAAAAGCGTGTGAATTATTAACTGAAGCTGGAGCAAGAAGAGCATTGATGTTGCCTGTTGGTGGTGCCTTTCACTCGCCATTGATGGAACCGGCGCGTGAAGAATTAGCTGCAGCTATTGAAGCAACTAATTTTAACTCTCCAATTTGCCCAGTCTATCAAAATGTAGTTGCAAGTGCTGTTATAAGCCCTGCTGAAATAAAAGAAAATTTAGTAAAACAATTGACTTCCCCTGTTCGTTGGACACAAACAATGAAAGCTATGATTGCTGATGGAGCAGATGAGGTAATCGAAGTTGGTCCAGGAAAAGTATTGCAAGGTTTGTTTAAAAAAATTGACCGTAAATTCCCAACTTCAAGCGCTGAAGTATAAGTTTTAAATACTATTTAATAAAAAAACCATTCATGATTCATGAATGGTTTTTTTATTGTGTTGAAGTATTTTTAAAGTGTCAATGTTGACAGGAATTGTTGTTACCATTTATCAATCCAAGCATGCGGGTAACTTTCTTTAATTAGACTCAAAGCATAGTTAGCATCATTCATAGTACTGAATGATTGGATACTGACTTTATGTAATTTAACACCCGTTTTTATTTCTGCTGAATGCCCTTCATCTTTTAATTTTTGGACCAAACGATTTGCATTTTCTACGGAGGAAAAAGCACCCGCAATGATGTGGAAATTTCCAGTAGAAAAACTGCTCGTTTGGGGAATGCTTTCTTCAATTGTTGTCACTAATTCTTCCGTTTCCTCAGGAGTACTGTTTTCAGTAATAACCATTTCGTTTTCAGCTAAAGAAGCTTCCTCTTCTTGAATGTTTTCGGCTTCCTCTTCGAATTCATCTACAGCTTCTTCATAGTTCTCGACTTCTATATCTGTTAGATTTTCTGAATTTTCTTGATCAATTTCTTCAGCGTCATAGGTTTTTTCTTCTTGTGCTAAAAAAGGAATTTGATTTTTAAGGGTGTCATAATTAAGCCCGAAATACGTTCCTCCACCAAGTAAAAGAACCAATAAAAATATACCAATCCAAAAGCCCAGACCTTTTTTCTTCTTAGGTTCTTCCTCTTTTGATTCTTTTTTCAATTGGTTTAATTTATCCTGAGTAGATGACATTTCTTCTTTTTTGTCAATTGGAATAGCTGTTTTTTTTGCAACAACTTTTAGAGCTACTTTTTCCTTTTCTTCTTTTAAAAGAGGCGTTTTTTCTATTTTTACTTCGGAAACTATTTCTTTAGGTTCACTTTTTTTTGTTTCTGTTTCCTTCTCAATTGAAACAGGAGGTGTGTATCTGTTTTCGTTAGAAGAATTTACTTGTTCCCAGTTTTTGAAATCAATTTCATCATTTGATTTAATAAAAGCACCAAACTGATACATTGTGTATTCTTCCCCTTTGTCCAATTCTGCATGGATTTCACGAACGTATTTTGCAATTAAATTTTTTGCAGCATTCTCATCTATGCCTTCTTTTTCAGAAATATGCGCAGCTAATTTACCATCGTCATGCTTTAAATAAGACATGAACATTATTTCTCCAGTCTCAGCATTTGTAATTGTCAATGCACCAAGACCTGGAATGATGATTGTGTTAATTTGTTTTAGAATTTCGAGTAGATACTTGTCCATGGTAGTTGTTTAAGGATTTGAAAATACAAAAAAAAATTAGAATAATTCATTGAAAGAGAAAGTATCTTTTAATCGAACACCTTTCTCTGTGTTTTGAACAGTGCATAATTCATTGTGAAAATCGTGTTCTAAAAAAAGAATTAAATCTTTATCTGCAGCGGTGTATAGGAATTTTTCTTTCTCCGAAAGTGTTAACAAAGGTCTCGTGTCATACCCCATAACATAAGGTAAAGGAATGTGTCCAACACTTGGTAATAGGTCAGCCATAAATACTAAAGTTTGATCTTTGTAATGAATATGGGGGATCATCATGCTTTCTGTGTGACCATCAACGAAAAGCACATCAAAATTATTGAATACATTTTTAGTGAAATCTCCATTTCTTTCAATGAACTTCAATTGCCCACTTTCTTGAATTGGCCGAATGTTCTCCGTTAAAAAGGAAGCTTTTTCACGTGCGTTTGGTTTAGTTGCCCAATTCCAGTGAGATTCTGTGCTCCAGTAGGTAGCATTTTTAAAAACGGTTTCTAAAGCTGTTCTATCTTTGTTCCATTTGATCGCCCCTCCACAATGGTCGAAATGCAAATGTGTTAGGAAAACATCGGTAATTTCGTCCAAACCAAATCCGAGTTTATTTAAATTGGGTTCTAAACTGTTTTCATCTGACATGTAATAATGCGAGAAAAATTTCTCAGATTGTTTGTCACCAATTCCTGTGTCTACGAGAATTAAACGATCTCCATCTTCAATGAGTAAACACCGCATAGACCAATCACACATGTTATTAGAATCTGCTGGATTCGTTCTTTGCCAGAGTGTTTTTGGAACGACTCCAAACATTGCTCCACCATCTAATTTAAAATTACCAGAATTGATAGGATGAATTTTCATTGCTTTTTTTTGACAATATACAAAGATGATGTTAAAAAAATAGCTGATTTTAGTTCAAATATTTATAGATTTCTATAGAACAACAGTTTGTCTTTAAAAAAAGAGACGCTTTCTGTTGGTACATTCTTAATGACTGGTGCATCTGTTCCGTGTACAAAAGTATTCTCCCCAATAATTTGGTGGGCTTCATCCCATAAATTTGCATCGATGAAAGATTGTAAAGTCATTCTTCCTCCTTCAATCAACACGGAATCTATTCCTTTTTCGTAGAGTTTCTGTAGAATTGATTCTGGTGAAATTGTTTCCACTTTTATCCATTCAATATTTTCTTTATTTTCGTCTCTATTTAAATTTAAAACGACTGTTTGAGCAGCGGTATTAAATATTTGTCGATCAGGATTTAAAGAATTAGAGGAGTCAATTACAACTCGAATCGGATTTCGACCTGTTAATCTTCTTAAAGTTAAAGAAGGATTGTCGTTCTCCGTAGTTTTTTTACCAACTAGAATAGCTTGGTTCTCTTTTCTCAATTGATGAACAAAAACTTGACTTTCTGGGCATGAAATCCATGTTATTGCATTCTTGTTTCCACCGTTGTCAATTTTCCCATTCGCCGTTTCTGCCCATTTTAGTACAATAAAAGGCCTCTTTTTTTGATGAAAAGTAAAAAAACGTTTATTCAGTTCGTCGCATTCATTTTTTAAAATACCTGTAATGACTTCAATGTTTTTTTCTTTGAGAATGAGAATACCTTTTCCATCAACTTTTGAATGAGGGTCTCTACTACCTATCACTACTTTTTTAAATTGATGTTCTACGATTAGATTTGCACAAGGTGGTGTTTTTCCAAAATGAGCACATGGTTCGAGTGATACGTAGATTGTAGATTCTTTGAACAATGATTTGTCTTCGACTGAATTGATTGCATTCACTTCAGCATGAGGTTCACCATATTTCTGATGGTATCCTTCTCCAATTATTCTATTGTCGTAAACAATGACTGCACCAACCATTGGGTTAGGGGCAACAAATCCTTCGCCAAGTTTTGCCAACTGAATACAGCGATTCATATATGTTTCGTGAGAATGCATGCGCTAAGTTAAGTAGAATTTTAGATTTTCACTCCATGGAATAGGTTGCACTTCCTATAAAAATATTTTTTAAACCAAGCATTAATTGTAGCAACTCTAAGGTAGATATCTAAAATTATGATTTAGCACTTTTATAATGTTTAATCAATTGACCTTGACTTTGTAGAAGGAAAACAAAAAAAGACCGACTTATTCAATAAGTCGGTCTTTTAATTTAATATAAAAATTTGTCTAGTGCTTTGCTAAATAATCAGCAACACCATCAAATGAAGCAGTCATTCCTTCTTCACCTTTGACCCAGTTTGCTGGACAAACTTCACCATTTTCTTCAACAAATTGAAGAGCATCTACCATTCTTAGTGCTTCCTCAACATTTCTTCCTAATGGTAAGTTGTTGATTAATTGGTGCTGAACAATTCCTTCTTTATCGATTAAATATAAACCTCTAAAAGCAATCATTGGTCCAGTTGCAGTCATATTTCCATCTACATCGTAATCATATTCACCAAACATACATCCGTAAGCTTCAGTAATTGTTTTTGTAGTATCTGCTACGATTGGGTATTTAATTCCTTTAATTCCACCTTCTTCTTTGGCAACTTGTAACCATCCCCAATGAGATTCTTCTGTATCTGTTGAACAAGCTACAACTTTAACTCCACGAGCTTCAAATTCAGCTAATTTAGACTGAAATGCATGTAGTTCAGATGGACAAACGAATGTGAAATCTTTTGGGTAAAAGAAAAATAACACATGGTTTTTTCCGATATATTGATCCAATGAAAAATCTTCTACGATTTCTCCTCCATTAACTACCGCTGCTGCTGTAAATGATGGCGCTTTTCTTCCTACTAATACTGACATATTTATTTATTTTTAATTGTTATTTATATTTATTCTATGCAAAAATAATCATTTCTAATTTAGCCTAACCAAGATCGGAACATCCAATTTGTTTTTTCTTTTTCACTGATCAAATCACTCATCAATGAATTTGTTCCTTCGTCTTCCGAATTATCAGAAAAATGTAATAATTCACGTTCTTGTTTTAGTATGTTTTCTTGTGCATCTAAAATATATGAAACGCCCTCTTTGCCGTCGTGAATAATTCCGTTTTCTTGAATTGGACTCTCTTTTAAATAATCGCTAAATCTTGAAATTGGTGTTTCTCCCAATGATAGAATTCGTTCAGCAATATCATCTATGATAACTTGTGTTCTTGTGTACAATTCCTCGTATTTCAAATGTAATTCAAAAAACGATTGTCCTTTGATGTTCCAATGCAATGAGCGAAGGTTTTGATAGTGAAGTTGGTAACTTGATAATAATGTGTTTAACGCTTCTGTGTATGTGATGTCTTTTTTCATGTCTCTTATTTTTTATACTACAAATTTACAGTAGAATAGGTATAGTTAAAATTGAATTAGTTTATCTTACCATAGAAAATGTTTATATTTGTTTCAAATAGATTTATCGATGATTTCAATTCAACAAATTCAGTACATTCTTTCTTTAAATGAAGAGAAACAGTTTCAAAGAGCTAGTGAAGTATGCTTTGTTACTCAACCAACACTTTCAATGCAAATAAAAAAAGCGGAAGAAACTTTGGGAAATAAATTATTTGATCGTTCTCATAATCCGCTAGATTTGACTCCTTTTGGTAAGGAAATGTTGCCTATTTTTCAAGATATAATTTCAGAATTCAATAAAATTGAAATTTCAGTAAAAAAGAAGGAAGGAGTATATATTGAAGAGGTTCGAATGGGGATTATCCCAACTATATCAGGGTATATGATTCCAGATTTATACAAAGTTTGGAAAAAAGCGCTACCGAATATCCGGTTGATTATCGAAGAATTAAAAACACCTGAAATTATCCAGGCCCTGGAAGATCGTAAAATTGATATCGGTATTTTAGCTGGACCTGAATTTAACCCGAAATGGAGAACAATTCCTTTGTTTCAAGAAGAAATTAAAGCTTTTGTCCCATCGTTGAATGAAGAAAGTATTTCTATTGATTCACTCATTGACATGCATCCATGGTTATTGACGAAAGGGAATTGTCTTCGTACGCAAATGATGCATTTTTGTGAATTAAATTCATTGGATAAACAGGATGAATGGGATTATGAAGGGGGGAATATCGAAATGTTAGAGAAAATGGTGCAATTACATGGTGGATATACTTTGGTTCCTGAATATTTTATTTCTTCAAAAAAAGAGAAGTCGTATAAAAGAATTACTTCTTCAGTGAATGAAATCCCTGCCCGAGAAATAATTGCTCTTGTTCCTAAAAAATCACTGAAGTGGGAGAAGATTGAACTATTGATTCGTCAAATTCAATTGAAATATAATTCGTCAAATTCAAAAGAAAAATTAACGATTCTCAGCTGGAAATAAATAAGATTTCATCAAAGAAAGTGAGATCGATTGTATCGATCTTATTTAGGGAAAATCTTTTCAATTATACGACCTGATGCTCCAGCATTATTTTCTACAAAATCTTTTTCTTTTTGACTGATGGAAGTGTAGTTGTCTTTAATTTTTAAGAAAGCTGAATTGAATTCTTCTGTTGTTGAGATGGAAAATCCAAACCCATTGTCAATAAAAGATTGTCCTTCAGGAAATCGTTGATGCTTTGGACCAAACAATACTGGCAATCCAAAAACGGCAGGTTCCAAGATGTTGTGTAAACTTCCCGAAAATCCTCCACCGATATAAGCTATGTCACCGTAAGAATATGCATTCGCCAATTGTCCAATAGTGTCAAGAATTAAAACTTGATTGCTTGAAATATCACTATTTTCCGATGTTGTATATCGAACAGCATTAGGGATTTTTTCAATAATTCCATTGATATGATTTTCATCAATGTTATGAGGTGCAATCAGTACTTTTCCAGAATAGTTGTTGATCCACGGAATAATGACTTCTTCATCTTCGGGCCAAGAGCTTCCAATGATTAGCAATTCTTCATTGTTTTTGAATTGTTTAATTTTTGGATTCTCTACCACATTTCCTTTGTTCTCAATTACTCTGTCAAATCGGCTGTCTCCAGAAACAGTGACGTTTTTGAGTTGAATTGATTCGAGGAGTTTCTTTGATTTTTCATTTTGTACAAAAAACCAATTAAATTTTTTCAAAAGTTTTCTAAATAATCCACCATACCATTTGAAAAATCGATGGTCTTCTCTAAAAATACCACTTACATTGTAAATCTCTGTTCCATTCTTTTTTGCTTGATGAATGAAATTGTACCAAAATTCATATTTCACAAAAAATGCTTGTTTAGGCTTGAAGTATCGGATGAATTTTTTTGCGTTTTTGGGAGTGTCTAATGGTAGATACATCACTAAATCAGCAATTCTTTCTCGTTTATGGTAAAATTTCATTCCAGAAGGGGAATAAAAAGTAACCAAAAGGAAAACTTGAGGATCTTGTTCTACTATTTTTTTCATCAATGGTATTCCTTGGTCAAATTCTCCCAAAGAAGCGCAATGAAACCAAACGACTCTTTCTCCATTTACAGTGGGTAGGTTTTCGAAAATATTCTTTCGTCCGTCAACCCATTCTTTCGCTTTTGGATGAAAAAATGAAGCAATTCTCATTCCTAATCCTAAGAATGAAATTCCGATATTGTACAGAATATGCATTAATTATAGTAGTATGCTTTAGGCAGTCTTTTGTAAATTGGAATCAGCCATGCGACTTTGAAACCGTATTGCACATCCATTCTTAATTCTTTTGAAACTGGAGTGTCTGGCTGGTCGAAAAATACATTTCTACGATTGTAAGTAAGACCTTCAGAAATATAAAATCCACCGTAAAAATTAACAGCTCCTTGATTTGCCATAAATGCGTAACCTAAAAACTGGTGTAAATTAAGTCCAGTAGTCAATCGGTCATATCCCTTTTTGTATTCTAATTCAATTTGTGGAACAACTTGGTCTTGTGTTTCTATTCTTAATTTATACGCTAGATATCCAGCGCCAGCACTAAGGTATATTCCGGAATTTTTATTGGTGTGAAAAATAGGAATAATTTTCCCCACTGAAACTGAAGCATTGAATCCTCTGGATAAAACTGAAACAGTTGCAATATCTCCATTTACATCCGTAATGTTGCCTTTTGAATCAACTAAATGGTCGAAGAGGCTTGTTAACCTTATTTTATTTCCAAATATAAAATTTCCTTCGATGCCGTAAATCCAGTTTTTGCGAGTCTTGTATCCTGCAAAAAAACCAATGTGATTCAAATAGCCAAATCTAGAAGCTAAATCGCCTCCTGTCCAATTTCCTCCGTAACTAATGCTTACCCAGGGTGTTCCGATAATCGAATCTGACGCGTCTCTTTGGCTGAGTGCTTGAAATGACGTAAAAATCAAAAGAGTAAGAATGAACTTATTCATTCGTTTAGGAAAAAAGAGATGTTTATTTTTTTTCACAATTAAATAATTTGCGACCAAGATACGGATTATTCTCAATTTATCGTCTTTTAGACAAATCTTCATGTGATACGTATGAGACAGTATTTTATCGGTTGTTTTTATAAAAAAGATTCATTAAAATAGCTAGAAATTGGTTTTAGTCGTTTTGAATGAAAGGGAAACGAAATTTAAAATTTCATCAACACATTTTTGAATAGATTTCCCTTCTGTGGTTACAATTAAATCTGGGTTTGTAGGTTTCTCATACGGAGAATCAATGCCTGTAAAATTCTTTATTTCTCCATTGTTCACTTTCTTATACAAGCCTTTAGGGTCTCTGCTTTTACAAATTATAAGTGGTGTGTCAATGAATATTTCAATAAATTGATCTCTTCCAATAATCTCCTTTGCAATCATCCGATCTTTTTCGAATGGAGAGATGAAACTGACGATAACAATAGAACCCGATTGCATGATTAATTTTGAAACTTCGGCAATTCTTCGAATGTTTTCAGAGCGGTCTTCGTTAGAGAAACTTAAGTCACTATTTAAACCCGTACGAATGTTGTCTCCATCCAAAGGAAAACAATGTGTTTTTTGTTGATGTAAATCACGTTCAATTTGTTGTGCAATACTTGATTTTCCAGAACCAGAAAGTCCTGTAAGCCAGATAACAAATGACTGATGAGTGTTTAGTTTCTCACGATCACTTTGTAGAATTGAATATGAAGTTGGATGGATATTCATGCGTGTTTTCTTGACCCAAAAGTAGTTTTTTTTCATGAATAAATTCGACGAGATTCACCTTTTTACAATAGTATGTATAAAATCGAGTAATTTTTGTGATTTATTTATCCATATTTTTTATCTTTAACCCCTTTAATGAATACGTAAAATACATCCTTAGATGAAAAATATACAAATGGTCGACTTAAAGTCGCAATACCAAAAGATTAAACCGGCAATTGATCAAGCTATTAATGAGGTAATTGAATCTGCTCAATTTATTAACGGTCCTGAAGTTAAAGGTTTTCAATCTGATTTAGAATCTTACCTTGGAGTTAATCATGTAATCCCTTGTGCTAATGGTACAGATGCATTACAGATTTCTTTAATGGCTTTAGGTTTGAAACCTGGCGACGAAGTAATTACTCCATCATTTACATTTATCGCAACGACTGAAGTAATCGCTTTATTGGGATTGAAACCCGTTTTTGTTGATGTTGATAAAGATACAATGTGTATTGATGCAACCAAAATTGAAGCAGCAATTACAGATAAAACAAAAGCAATTGTTCCTGTACATTTGTATGGACAAGCTGCTGAAATGGAAGCAATTATTAAAGTAGCTCATAAACACAAGCTTTTTGTTGTCGAAGATAATGCACAGGCAATTGGGAGTAATTTCCATTGTGTTGACGGAATGCAAAAAACAGGAACACTTGGTGATATTGGTTGTACTTCTTTCTTTCCTTCTAAAAATTTAGGATGTTATGGAGATGGCGGTGCTATTTTCACAAACAATGATGAGTTAGCAGCTAAAATGAGAATGATTGTAAATCACGGTCAAAGTAAGCGTTACTATCACGATGTTGTTGGAGTGAATTCTCGATTAGATAGTGTTCAAGCGGCTGTTTTAAGAATAAAATTAAGAGAATTAGATAATTACATTGCTGCTCGAAGAAAAGTAGCAGATCATTACGATAACTTTTTCGCAAAATACGATGGTGTTAAAACACCAGTAAGAGGTGAGCATTCTAAACATGTTTTTCACCAGTATACGTTAACATTGGAAGGAATCGATAGAGATGCTTTGAATGCATTTTTGGCAACAAAGAATGTTCCGTCAATGATTTACTATCCAGTTCCTGCACATAAGCAAGAAATGTTCAGTGCTTTTGATAGCGCTTCAACTGAATTGCCAGTGACGGATTGGTTGTGTGAACGTGTTCTGTCTTTACCAATTCATACTGAAATGGAAGATGATCAATTGGAATATATTTGTTCAAGTATTGCTGAGTTTTTAGACGCAAAATCATAAAGTTAAGATGAAAAAAATTGCAGTTGTTGGAACAGGTTACGTTGGTTTAGTTACGGGGACTTGTTTTGCAGAAACCGGAAATCAAGTAATTTGTGTTGATATTGATGAAAATAAAGTCAATAAAATGAGAAATGGAGAGGTTCCAATTTATGAACCTCATTTGGATGTTGTTTTCGAAAGAAATATCAAAGCAGGTCGAATCTCATTTACAACCGACTTGAAAAAGGCAATTGATTTTGCTGAAATTATATTTTTAGCATTACCAACTCCTCCAGGTGAGGATGGCTCTGCTGATTTAAGTTATGTATTGAACGTAGCTAAAGAGTTGGGCGAATTGATGACAGAGTATAAAGTGATCGTTGATAAATCTACCGTTCCTGTTGGGACGGCTGAAAAAGTTGAGGCTAGAATCAATGAAAATGCAACCGTTGAGTTTGCTGTTGTTTCAAATCCTGAGTTTTTAAGAGAAGGTTTTGCCGTAGATGATTTTTTAAATCCTGATCGGGTAGTAATCGGAACTTCTGACGAAAGAGCAGTGAAGATTATGACTGAATTATATAAGCCTTTTATTCGAGATGGACATCCGTTAATTGTGATGGATGAAAAATCTGCAGAGTTGACAAAATATGCTGCAAACTCATTTCTAGCAACAAAAATTACATTCATGAATGAAATTGTAAATTTCTGTGAATTGGTTGGTGCTGATGTTGATAAAGTTCGTGAAGGTATAGGCTCTGATTCTCGAATTGGACATAAGTTTTTATACCCAGGTATTGGTTTTGGCGGAAGTTGTTTTCCAAAAGATGTTAATGCTTTACTGAAAAGTGGACAAGATGCAGGCTACCAATTCGATATTATTCAAAGTGTTTTAGATGTCAATGAGAATCAAAAAGTAGTACTTGTCGATAAAGTTAAAAATTACTTCGGAGATCTGAAAGGAATGAAATTCGCATTATGGGGATTGGCTTTTAAACCAGATACCGATGATATTCGTGAAGCATCTGCTTTATATATGATTCAAGCTTTAAATGCTGCAGGCGCAGAAGTGATTACTTTTGATCCGGAAGCAATGTCAAATGTCAAAGAAATCGTTGGAGACTCGGTGACATTTGTAAATAATCAATATGATGCGTTGAAAGGGTGTGATGCTTTATTGATCGCAACTGAGTGGAAAGCATTCAGAAATCCTGATTTTGATAAAATGAAAGATCTTTTAAATGAACCCGTTATTTTTGATGGAAGAAATATTTACGAATTAAATCAAATGAAAAATCTTGGTTTCTACTATAATTCAATTGGTAGAAAAACAGTTTTAAAATAATTGGAATGGAAAGAAAAAGAATATTGATTACAGGAGCAGCCGGATTTTTAGGATCGCATTTATGTGAGTTTTTTGTAAAGAAAGATTATCACGTGATTGCAATGGATAATTTAATCACAGGCCGACTTGAGAACATTGAAAATTTATTTTCTTTGGAGAATTTTGAATTTTGTAACCATGACGTGACAAAATTTATACATGTTCCTGGAAAATTGGATTATATTCTACATTTTGCTTCTCCTGCAAGTCCTATCGATTACCTGAAAATTCCAATTCAAACATTGAAAGTTGGTTCATTAGGGATACATAATTGTTTAGGCTTAGCCAAAGAAAAAAATGCACGTGTATTAATTGCTTCTACTTCTGAAGTATATGGAGATCCTGAAGTCCATCCTCAAACGGAAGATTATTGGGGACACGTTAATCCTGTAGGACCTAGAGGTGTTTACGATGAAGCGAAAAGATTTCAAGAAGCAATTACAATGGCCTACCATACTTTTCATGGTGTAGAAACTAGAATTGTGCGTATTTTTAATACGTATGGACCGAAAATGAGATTGAACGATGGACGGGTTTTACCTGCTTTTATCGGGCAAGCGCTTAGAGGAGAAGATTTAACGATTTTTGGAGATGGATCGCAAACGCGTTCATTCTGTTATGTGGATGATTTGGTAGAAGGGATTTTTAGATTGCTTCAATCAGATTGTACTGACCCTGTTAATATTGGAAATCCTTCTGAAATTTCAATTGCCGATTTTGCACAAGAAATCATCAAGCTAACTGGAACAGATCAGAAAGTGATTTTTAAAGGATTACCAACAGATGATCCAAAACAAAGACAACCTGACATTACTAAAGCGAGAGCTTTGTTGAATTGGGAGCCAAAAATTGATAGAAAAGAAGGGCTGAAAAGAACGTATGCTTATTTTAAAAGTTTACCGAAAGAGGAATTGTCTCAAACAGCTCACTATAATTTTGATAAATACATTATTAAATAATGAAATATTTTGCGCACGAAACGGCTGTAATTGACGAAGGTTGTAAGATAGGAGAAGGAGCTAAAATCTGGCACTTCTCACACATAATGCCCAATTGTGAAATAGGAGAAAAATGTAACATTGGTCAAAATGTGGTCATTTCACCAGATGTAATTCTTGGGAAAAATGTTAAAATTCAAAACAATGTTTCCATTTATACAGGTGTAATTTGCGAAGACGACGTGTTCCTTGGACCTTCAATGGTTTTTACAAATGTTACAAATCCTAGATCTGCGGTTAATCGTAGAGGGGAGTATTCAAAAACAATTGTAAAAAAAGGAGCAAGTATTGGTGCGAATGCAACAATTGTGTGTGGACATGATATTGGTCGTTTTGCATTTATAGGCGCAGGCGCAGTTGTCACTAAAACAGTCCCTAATTATGCATTGGTTGTAGGGAATCCAGCTCGACAAATAGGATGGATGAGTGAATATGGAATTCGATTAGAATTTAATACTGAAGGCGAAGCAATTTGTTCAGAAAGTAAAGAGAAATATACATTGAAAAATAAAGTAGTCACAAAAGTGATCTCTGAATAATAAAAATATGGAAGGTAAAGTAAAGTTTGCAGTCATTGGCGCAGGTCATATTGGAAAACGCCATGCAGAAATGATTCGACGTGAAGAAGAATCAGAGCTAATTGCAATGATTGACGTTAGATCAAAAGAAGAATGTGGAGCTCAAGATTTTGATGTTCCCTTCTTTACAACAATAGAAGAATTAAATGATTCAGGATTAGAATACGATGTGTTAAATGTTTGTACGCCTAACGGATTACACGCAGCACAAAGTATCAAAGGTTTGGAAGCTAAAAAACACGTTGTTTGTGAAAAGCCAATGGGACTTTCAAAAGACAACTGTGAGAAAGTAATTTTTAAATCGTTACAGATGTCAAAGAATGTGTTTTGTGTCATGCAAAATAGATATTCTCCACCTTCTGAATGGCTGAAATCAATCGTAGAAAATGAAGTTATCGGTGATATTCATATGGTTCAACTGAACTGTTATTGGAATAGAGACGATAGATATTACAAAAAAGGAGGTTGGAAAGGAACTTCTGATCTAGACGGTGGAACTTTGTTCACACAATTCTCGCATTTCATTGATATAATGTATTGGCTGTTTGGAGATATTGACAATATTTCAGGGAAATTTGCTGATTTTACGCATAAGAATTCAACTGATTTTGAAGATTCAGGATTTGTGAATTTTGATTTCATCAATGGAGGAATGGGAAGTTTGAACTACTCAACTGCTGTGGCAAATCAAAACTTAGAATCTTCGCTGACGATTATAGGATCGAAAGGAAGTGTGAAAGTTGGTGGACAATATATGAATGTAGTAGAGGTTTGTAATATTCAAGATTATGAAATGCCAACTTTGAAAGAATCTAATCCCGCAAATGATTATGGACCATATAAAGGTTCGGCAGCGAATCATAATTATGTAATTAAAAATGTAATTGATACATTAAAAGGAAGAACATCGGCAACAACTAACGCTTTAGAAGGTCTAAAAGTTGTTGAAATTATTGAACGAATTTATAAAGTAAGAAATGAACAACTCGATTTATAATAAATTAATAAACAAAGAAGCTAAACTTGCAGTAGTTGGTTTAGGTTATGTAGGATTGCCAATTGCATTAGAATTTGCAAAGAAAATTTCTGTCATCGGTTTTGATATCAATCAAGAACGTGTGGATATGATGAAGAATAATATCGATCCAAGTAATGAATTAGAAGCAAGTGATTTTGAAAATAGCGATATTTCATTCACTGCAAATATTGATGACTTAAAAGATGTTGAGTTTTTTGTTGTTGCAGTGCCAACACCAATTGATGATGCTAACTTACCGAACTTAAGACCGCTTCTCGGAGCAAGTTCAACGGTAGGGAAAGTTTTAAAGAAAGGCGACTACGTTGTGTTTGAATCAACAGTGTACCCAGGGTGTACTGAAGAAGATTGCATTCCTGTTTTGGAAAAAGAATCAGGACTGAAATTTGAAGAAGATTTTAAAATTGGTTATTCTCCAGAAAGAATTAATCCAGGAGATAAAGAACATACTTTACAGAATGTAATTAAAGTTGTTTCTGGATGTTCTGATGAATCGTTGGAAGAAATTGCAAAGACTTACGAATTGGTTGTTGAAGCAGGAGTGCATAGAGCTTCTTCGATTAAAGTAGCTGAAGCAGCAAAAATTATTGAGAATACGCAAAGAGATGTAAATATCGCTTTAATCAATGAACTGTCTATTATTTTCAATAAGCTAAACATCAATACTTTTGATGTGCTTGAAGCTGCTGGGACAAAATGGAATTTCTTGAAATTCTCTCCAGGATTAGTGGGAGGGCATTGTATTGGTGTAGATCCATATTATTTAACACATAAAGCGCAACAAGCTGGTTATCATTCAAAAGTAATTACTTCTGGTCGTTATGTAAATGATTCGATGGGATTCTATATCGGAAAACAAACAGTGAAGAAAATTCTAGCCAAAGGAAAACATATTCAAGACGCAAGAGTTTTAGTCATGGGGGCAACTTTTAAAGAAGATGTAAGTGACATTAGAAATTCTAAAGTGATTGATATTATCAATGAATTGAAATCATTTCAGGTTATAGTTGACGTTATTGATCCACATGCATCTTCGGATGAAATGGAAAAAGAATACGGTGTGAAATTGATTGACAAGGCTACCAATGATTATGATGCAATAATAGTTGCTGTTAATCATAAAGAATACAAAAAAATGTCTGAAAATGATTTTCGTAATATGATGAATGATGACAAAGGAATTTTTGTTGATGTAAAAGGAATTTTTAAAGACAAAATTAAAGATTTGGAATACTGGAGTCTGTAAGGAATTTTGAATAAAGAGCAAGAAATTTTAAAAGAAAAAATGGTTTTAACTTTCAATGATAAATCAATACTTTTCATTTCTTGTTTATTATTCAATCTTTTTTAAATCTGATTTTACCCGTTAACTTATTTATATAAAATATGAATTACAAAAAAAACATATTAATTACCGGTGGTGCTGGATTTATTGGTTCTCACCTTATTCGTTTAATGGTGAGTAAGTATTCAGATTATCGAATAATCAATTTAGATAAATTAACCTACGCGGGTAATTTAAAGAACCTTGTAGATGTTGAGAATAATTCGAATTATACTTTTGAAAAAGCAGACATTTGTGACGAGAATGCTGTTCGATCTGTTTTTTCAAAATATAACATTTCAGATGTCATCCATTTGGCAGCAGAGTCTCATGTAGATAGATCAATTGAAGGACCAATGGAATTTGTAATGACAAATGTTGTTGGGACAGTGAATTTATTGCAAATTGCCAAAGATTTTTGGAAAGGAGAGGAAGGACATGTTTTTCATCACGTTTCGACGGATGAGGTGTACGGTTCACTTGGTGCAGAGGGGTTATTCGAAGAAACAACTGCGTATGACCCAAGAAGTCCATATTCTTCTTCAAAAGCTTCTTCAGATCATTTTGTAAGAGCTTTTCACCACACGTATAATTTCCCAATTAAAATCTCCAATTGTTCAAATAATTATGGAAGTCATCAGTTTCCAGAGAAATTAATTCCCCTTATGATCAATAATATTGTGCATAAAAAGCCACTTCCAATTTACGGGAAAGGGGAGAATATTAGAGATTGGCTTTGGGTAAATGATCACGCAAGTGCAATTGAAACAATTTTCCACAAGGGTAGAATTGGTGAGGCATACAATGTTGGTGGTTTGAACGAATGGACAAATATTGATTTAGTAAAGTATTTATGTAAAATTCTCGACGAGAAACTAGGACGAGGTAACGGAGATAACGAAAAACTGATCACTTATGTTCAAGATAGAGCAGGACACGATATGCGTTATGCAATTGATGCTTCTAAAATTGAAAAAGAATTGAATTGGAAACCATCTTTGGAATTTGAAGAAGGCTTAGATAAAACGGTCGATTGGTATTTGGAAAATGAAACATGGATCGATGAAGTGACCAGTGGCTCATACCAAGATTATTATGATAAAATGTACGAAAATCGTTAATGGGCCTTCTATCTAAAATATTTAAAAAGAAAGCGGAAATTCTCCCTCCTTTTGATTTGTCCTTTTTAAAAGTGGACATGCATAGCCATTTAATTCCTGGAATTGATGATGGTTCTCAATCCATGGATGAAACAATTGCAATGCTCGCAAAATTTGAAAGTTTAGGATTTAAAAAAGTAATCACAACTCCTCATATAATGAGTGATTACTATAAAAATACTCCTGAAATCATTTTGGGGAAACTCGTTGAAGTTCAAAAAACAGTTAAAGAGTTAAACCTTTCGATTGAAATTGAAGCTGCTGCAGAATATTATTTCGATGAAACACTTTTTGAAAAATTAGAAAAAAATGAAAAGCTATTAACATTTGGAGATAATTATGTTCTCTTTGAGTTTTCTTTTCATGTTGAACCTCCTCAAATTGAACGATTGTTTTTTGAACTAATAACAAAAGGTTATCAGCCTGTTTTAGCACATTTTGAGCGCTACGCATTTTTATTCAACACACCGGAAAAAGCAAAAGAATGGCGTGAAAAAGGAATTAACATTCAACTGAATTTGAATTCTCTATCAGGACATTACGGTCCCGATGTAAAAAAATGTGCAGAAATTTTGGTTGATAATGGTTGGATTGATTTTGTTGCAACGGATTGCCACCGTATTGAGCATTTGATGTTTCTAGAGAAAAATTTAAGAAATCCTTATTTTCATAAAATTGGAGAATTAAACTTGAAAAACCAACAACTTTTTAGCACGTAACACAAAGGAATTCAATAGCAAATTTTTTATGTTGAATTGATTTTTATACTTTCATACTATGAAAACAACTTGGTTTATTTTTATTGGTTTTGTTCTCTCTTTCTCTTCACTATATGCGCAGGAGTTATCACTTAAAGATGCCGTAAAAAGAGCAGGAGAATCAAATTTAGCTATCCAGTCACAAAAAAAAGCAGAAGAAATAGTTCATTATGAAACAAACGCTTCGAAACGTTTGTATTTACCTTCATTATCTTTGTTAGGAGGGTATACTCACTTGAGTAATCCATTGGAAATTGATTTATCACAAGTTCAAGGTTCTGTCATTGAAGGAATGTCAACACAGAACGTCAGTACTTTAGATCATGTTTACACGAATATTGTTGGAACACCGTTAACACAAATTGAAAAAGAGACTATTTATTTAAAGACTAAAACAACGCTTGAAAATAACTACCCAGAGTGGAATGTTGAAATTTCTCCACAAGATTATTTTACTGCGAATTTGGTTTTGAAACAACCTATTTTCTTAGGTGGATCACTTTTCAATACAGGAAGTATTGGAGAAGCGAATTATCGAAAAGCAAAAATTGTTACGGAACAAGTAAATAACAGTGTCACGCAAAAAGTAGTCAATTCTTATTTGGAAATTATTCTTTTGTCTCAAGTTGAAGAAAGTCGTAAAAGAAATCTAGAGGCTGTTGAAAAGCATCTGTTCAATGCAGAGAAATTGACTGAACAAGGTATAATCCCTGCTTATCAATTATATGGAGCAAAAGCAGCTGTATCAAAAGCAAAAGCTTTATTGAAAGTTTCAATAAATAATCGGGAGAATGGCTTGTTAACATTAAAGGTACTGTTGGACTTTCCTATGGATACTACAATTCAGTTAACTTCTACTTGGAAAGATATTATGCTTTCACCAGATAAAAAGTCAATTCAGAAAAATGTTCAAGATTATTCACCAATTCTCCGAATGAATCATGAAAATTTACACATTGCAAACAGTGCATTGAATAGCCGAAAGGCAGAATTTCTACCTACAATTTTCGCTTTGGGTGAATTACAATTATATCAGCGTAATTTACCCGTAACAACTGCTCCTTGGATGATTGGTGCTCAAATGAAATGGGATATTTTCAACGGGACAAGAACGTTTACCCGAATGAAGGCAAGTCAACTCTCTTTGCAGGAAGTTAGCTTGAATAATCAAATGGTCTCAAAAGAACTTGACTTATTGACTTCGAAACTTTATACTGATGCGATGAATGCATTTGAAATGTACCAAGCTCAAAAGAATACGGTTCTCTTAATGGATCAGGCTTTAAACGCAATTACGAAAGAGTTCAGTCACGGTTTAGTTCGGTCAGTAGAAGTTTTAGATGCTCAATCAAGCCTAGATGAAAGCCGTATTGCTGAGTCTACTTATTTATATGCTTACTATCTCGCTTTGATAGAATTGTATAAAATGGAAGGTAGATTGGATGAATTTATATCAAATTTTGAAGAATGAAAAAAATAAAATCTTTCTGGCCTTTTTTAGTGCCAATGCTTGTTTTGATTATCGCTTTAGTCTTTTGGCTAAAAAATAAAACAGCTCCTGAATCAGATTTGATAGTTGGATTAGTTGAAACTGAATATTATGATGTCGCTTCAGAAATTCCTGGGAGAATTGAGTTTGTTTTTGTTCAAGTTGGAGATACTGTGAAAAAAGGTCAATTATTGGCTCAAATGAAACCAAAAGGAGCTGAATCCATTGAAATGCAATCTAAATCAGCTGTCGATGCTGCTCAAGCTCAATTAGACCTGGTAAAGAATGGAGCAAGAGAAGGTGATATTATTTCAGCGCACAATGTTTATTTAATTGCTGAGAATCAGTTTGAATTGGCTGAAAACACATGGGAAAGAGTGAATGCTTTGTACAAAGATTCTGTTGTTTCTGAGGAAGAAAGAGATATTACCTTGTTCAAATATAAATCGGCAAAAAACGAAAAGAACATTGCTTACCAGAATTATATCATGCTTAAAAAAGGGGCAAGAGAAGAGACTATTCGAATTGCTGAAGCCATAGAAAAAGAAGCAAAAGCAAATGAAGATTTTGTAAATTCGTTAACAAACAATGTCGATATTCTTTCTCCTCATGATGGTATTATTTCAAGTCAATCTATTCATGAAGAAGAAGTAGTAATGCCTGCAGCTCCTCTTTTAACAGTGATGGATGTTGACGATTTTCACATTGTGATACATTTGCCTCAAGATAAAATGGCAAAAGTAAAAATTGGAACAATTCTAAAAGGTGTTATTCCAGGAGTCAATGATGGAGAAGAGTTTGATTTCGAAGTATATCACACAGCTGTTCAATTGGATTTTGCCGACTGGTTACCGACGAATCAGAAAGGAGATTTTGACCTCAAAACGTTTGAAATTTTTCTACGTCCAAAGGCTGAAATTGAAGGATTGATACCTGGAATGACGGTAGGTTTTTCTTTGTGAAAGAATGGCTATGATAAAGGTTTTAAAAAGAGAATTTAAACGAATTTTTAGTAAAAAGTCGTACATCGGGATATTATTCATACTTCCTGTTTTCTTATTTTTTCTTTTTCCTGCTATTTACAATAAACAAAGTATTGAAAATATTCAAATTGGAATCGTAGACCACGACAATTCTGCGTTATCAAATAAGTTGAAGAGCATGATTCATTCTTCTCACCTTGTTCAAATAAAAAAGTATTATCCTTCTGTGGAGAGCTTAAAGAGTGCATTAAATCATCAGGAAATCAATGGTGCGATTGTCATTCAAAATGGATTTGAAAATGAAATAAAGCACAACCGGAATTTTGACATTCATATGTTCAGAAGCTCAGCGAGTATGGTGTACGGTAAAATTATGTACAAAGCTTTAGCGCAAACGATTCTAACTTTAAATACTGGAATTCTTCATGAACGACTAAGAAAAGTAGGTGTAACTGAAGAAATGGCAATGAATTTAGCGAACCCTATCCGAATTCACGCTAAGTCAATGTATAATCCAAGCTATAACTATCAAAATTACCTTGTGCCCGGTTTAACCATTGTCAGTATTCAGATGATTTTAATAATGATGGGGGTTTTAATGATTAATTCAGAGAAAGAAGAAAATACTTTTGATGACTTAATTTTTGTATCGAAAAATTCAGCGTTGAATATTATTTTCGGAAAAGTTTTCACGTATTATATCATTGGTATTTTTTACTTCATCTTTTTATTTGGTATTGTTTTTCAATTCTATCGAATACCGATTGGGGGTGATTTTACACAGTATTTTGTACTCTTTTCGCTCTTTCTATTTGCGTGTTTATTTATAGCGATTGCTATTTCTTCGATTCTTTCAGAAGCTCTTACAGCTTCGGATGTTGCACTTTTTTATACGGCTCCATCATTTGTGTTCAGTGGTTTTACATTTCCTGGTTGGGCGATGCCTTGGTACGATCAGTATTATGCTTTGATTATGCCTTATACAGCATTTTTGGATGCGTATATTTTTGTCAATAATATGTCCCCGAATTGGTCAGTACTGTTCCCCTTTTTAACGCCGCTAGTTGTGTTTAGTGTCATTGGTTTTTCTTTTGCTTTCGCATTTGTGAAATTTAGTTTGATAAAAAGGAAAGGCCATGTTTAATGTAAAAAGACATATCGGACGGGAAATTTTTAGAATTTCAAAAGATTTCACATTGATTCTTTCTTTGCTCCTTGCTCCAATTTTTTATGCTTTTTTCTACGGAAGTATCTACAAAAATAAAGTAGAACAAAACGTGAAAGTGGTTGTCGTGGATCAAGATCATTCAGAATTGAGTAAAACATTGATTCGAATGTTCGACGAGAGTTCATACGTCGATGTTGAACGGGTGACAAGAGATTTTTCATTGGCAAAAAGAGCTTTCACTGAAATGGAGGTTCAAGGGATTATTTATTTTGAACCTAATTTTGAAGTGAACATTAAGAAAATGCATGGCGCAGATTTAGCGCTAATACTTAACACAAGTAAGTTTTTACCGTCCAATGACATCAAAGAAGCGGTGAGTAAAATTGTAATGACTGTTGGAGCAGGAGTTCGGATGGCATTTTTCAAGCAAATGGGGAATAACAGTGATTATTCTTTGACGATGGCACAGCCCATTCTACTAGCGGATCATTCTGTTTTTGTGGATTACACGAATTACACTGATTTTTTATTACCTGGTTTACTCTTATTGATTCTCCAGCAAACATTTTTGATTGGTTTAGCGGAAAGTATATCCAAAGAATTTGAAAAGAATACTCTTTTGGATTGGTTTAGATTAAGTGAAAATAACATTATTCGATCCATTTTTGGAAAAACATTTTTCTATTTCATCCTCTATTTTGCTTATGCCATATTCTTTTTAACAATCATTTTTCATGCCTTTGGCTTAACGAATATAGGTGGATTTGTCAGCCTGCTTATTCTTTTCAGCGTTTTCTTTGTTGTGTTAATGTTTTTGGCAAGCTTTATTGCTTCTTTTTTGAAAAAGGAAATTTATGCGTTGCAATTTTTTGCTTTTACGACTTACCCTTTTTTCTTACTTTCAGGGTACGCATGGCCAATTGAAGCATTGAATCCATTGTTGAAAATATTTTCTTATTTCATCCCCACAACGCACATGATAGATGCATATATAAAAATCATCTACGGAGGATTGAGTTGGGTAGACTGCCTTCCTCAATTAGTCAATTTATTGGTGCTAGCTCTTTTTTATGGTACGCTTGTGTATTGGAGGTATGGAATTTTTTTAAGGAAAGTTAAATGAATAGAATTATTTATTTAACTTTACCTATCCAAATTAAATAAATTTTTAGATAAAAAAATGTACTTATTAAGAATTGTTATTTTTATTTTGCTTCAAGCCTCTTGGGGATATTCTCAGTGTTTAGTTTATATAAATCCAACTGAAGACTCAATATTAACTTGTGAGAATAATGTACTAACTTTAGAGGCATTCACTTATGTATTAGATTCAGAGAATAGTTTTGATTTTAATCAAAGTACAATGCCCTTGGGTTGGTCAACAAATGTTTTATCTTTTGGTCAACAATGTATTCCAAATGCAACTGGGACGGATTACTTTTGGTCATATAATATAGCTACTGGAGGTCAATTTCCTTTTGTTTCAACAAAAGAGATAGATGTTACTCAAGGAGGGATCATTCGTTTTGATTTCATTTATGGAAATCAAAGTTCGTCAATCCCTTGTGATGGGCCAGATTTGGATAATGAAGGTGTTGAGTTGCAATATAGCCTTAATGGTGGCTCAACATGGTTAACGCTTGTTTATTTCACTCCTTCAGGTCAAATTGAAAGTGTAAACAATTATGGTTCAACTATATCTAGTTTGCCCTCAATATTTAATTTGTGGGATAATTATTCTATTTCAATACCACCTAATATCTATTCATCCTCAACAAAGTTTCGTTGGATTCAATCAAATATGTCAGGTCAAGATTATGATAATTGGGGAATAGATAATATTGAAATTTTAATAAATGACACTTCAAATTATGTTTTTAATTGGAGTAATGGTGTGTTGAATTCTTCAATAGTTTCACCTACTATTACTTCTGACTCTATGTTTGTTGTATCTGTATATGATTCCTTAGGTTTTTTTCAATGCGCTGATACATTGGTGGTTGTTTTGAATGATTTATTGGGATACGATAATGAAATTGAATTGATTTCTTCAATGCCAATAGCTGGAGATACTTTGTATTCAATTATTGATGCTTTTAATAATGGATGCTCAATTACTACTGGCGAAATAACTATGGTGATTGACACTTTTACAAGTTTTATTTCTTCATCCCCTTCGCCAACTAGTATTTTAGGAGATACTTTAACTTGGAGTTATTCAAATCTTTCATTTGATTCACCTCACTTTATAG